>Ga0307512_10000053_pt1 | contig 126584 bp, 118 predicted proteins | sample 14_EM_MG_FD_200267 | JGI IMG/M metagenome (GOLD analysis project Ga0307512, IMG submission 200267) | Populus trichocarpa ectomycorrhiza microbial communities from riparian zone in the Pacific Northwest, United States - 14_EM | ecosystem: Host-associated > Plants > Roots > Unclassified... | reverse complement strand
TGGGTTGCCAGTTCAGAGAGTGAATTTTGGTGGGGCAGTAAGACTTACAAAGTCACATCACATATAATTTACAATTCACTTTGACAGAAAGTTTTATTTGCTACTAAAGAAGATTTGATAAAAAGGACAGCTTCTAATGACCATTTTTGGATGTGTGGTGAGGTGGTTGCGCGGGCGGCCCGTATGGGCCGGAAACCGTTACGATCCAGGGGATACGCAGAGGTGCGGGTGGGCGGGTTGATGCTGAAGGCGCTGCTTGCCTAACTCCTGCCGCTCCGCTCCTCTTATATACCCCCTTCCCTGCTCCTGACTTCCTCCGCTCCCTCTCGAGCTCAAGCTCACGCTCTAGCTCCAGCTCCAGCCCCAGCCCAGGGTCAGGTTCAAGCCCCGGCTCAAGGTCAGGGTTTCGGCCCCCTTTCTCCGCCCGCCCTCGGTCGGCCGAGAAGGCTCGCCTTCGCCAAACAGGCTCGCCCTCGCCAAAAGGGCTCACCCCCGCTAGCCGTCGGTCGAGTCCCGCCCGCCAATTCGCTTCCACTAGTCCTCAGTCAAGCTGAACCGTGCGTTTTTGACCGAGAAGGGGACATCTCAACTAATTCATCTGATGAATTGCGCGACAAACATGACTTCATGATATGGACACCACTAGCAAAGCTCGTGAATCAGCCCCATATTTCGCGCGCTCAAGGAGGGGCTGGACGGTCATCATCGTTGTAACTCCAATAAGTCGGCTCCAGTCCGCAACCAATTTCAAACAAAACACCGATATCTTCTCTAATCTCACAACACCATATCAATTAAACTATCGGTGTACAATGGATGTTCTCTTCTAGGTCTATTATCCATGTACTGATTTGTCTGGTTATTTTTAGTTGGCTGGGCTTTTAAATTATGGGCTCTAAGCATACAAATTCACACCCCGAAGCGCTAGCACACTCCACAATACATCCCGAAGTACACCCTAATCTTCAAATAGAGCTCTCCAAGAGGCCCCACCATGGAGTTGTGGCTTCGGACTAATACAAATAAACTTTCAGAACAGCTAATTATAAGATAGGCTAGGTGTGCCAATTACTTTTTTGATTTTAGGAGATTCGGGGTTTTGATGCTGCTGACCACTCCGACCCTCGGCTCCCTCCCTGATCACCAAATCGATCACTTTTTAACTACCGCCAGTATAATCTGTTTTCTGCCAACCCGGCATGGAGCACGTTAGGTAAAACCGACTAGCGAGGTTCCTAAAAGCCGTGGGCATCATCTCCCCCGCACCTGTTCTCCTTCACTTCACTTTGATCCGTATCGTTCAGCGTCTTCTAACCTACAGTCTTTGCACCTTCAGGTGAGTTTTTAGGCAGGCAGTTATTCACCACACCTCCCTGTGACGAGCGAACAGACAGTTGCTGCGTGCGTTGTAGTTGTTCCGAACGAGACTCTAAGCGAATACAGATCACTTGTCAGCAAGCACCTAACGACCGCCCCCGAACGCGTCGAATCTCTAGCCATCAGCGTCGATCCATCCTGTCAAACCTATGGCGTCAGTTTTGAAACAGCGCCATTGCAAGGTCTGCGATATTTGGGTCGAAAGTACGGGTGTCAGAACTCACTGGGCGTCTCAACCACACGTCGATATGTGCAAACGTAAGCACTATCACCCACGCGACAGAGCACTCCCGGGAGACGGAGCATGCGACAAGCCAAGCCACACACCCGAAGCCACATTAAGCGAACCGGCTCCTCCGACTACTGCTACAGGTACTTCCACAATGTACCAACCAAAATCCTGTTCCGCTAGTTCTAGTATACCGGCGTCGGATCCGAACCGTACATCCCAACAGTATATACGTGCTGGTACTTCCACGCTACGAACCATTCCGCGGGCTGTGCCCCAAGGGTGTTTTTGCGCTGCGTGTAATACACAAGTTCGAATTTCAGCTATTAAAGAACATCTAAAGCCAACCGAACACACCGCTTAGTGTAAATCCATGGGTCTTTATTGTGTGCCATGCCAGAAGCCATTCTTGAATGACTTCGCCTTGGGTGTACATAAGCAGACGGCCCACAAACTCGATACCAGTCGCACCGACTCCCCCGCCAATACAGCCAAGAACCACGAGCTGCTACAGTCCCAGGCCAAAGCCCGCAGAGAAATCGGCCTCTATTGCGCGGAATGCAATATGGTATTTCGTACCAAACATCAATTAGAGATTCACATCCGCACTACACGCCACCAACCTGGGATCCCAATCCTACCGAGTGAGCTTGGACCCCCGGCTATCCACCACGACATTTGTTTAGCAGAGCACGTCCCAGATGAAATACCCGATCCCCATGAACGCTCCGAACGACATGTAAATGCCTGCAAAGCTCGCGATTTGTGCTGCAACGATTGCAGCGGCGTTTTCCTAACCGTTGAAGGCCTATGGTCCCATGATTGCCGACTGCCGTCTCAGGATCCTTCGGCTCCTGGCCACTACCCCTGCAGAAACTGCCCGCAGAAACTGCCCGCAGGCCTTCCCTACAGTACAACTGCGCAATATGCACAACAGATTCTGCATTCCAGTTTTCAGGCCTTTCCCGTATTTTTGTATGGCCTGCGATGTCGACATTGTTCCGGAGAATGTAGCCATCCACTGATCCCTAGAGGAGCATATTAAGAATAGCAAATCAAAGGGCCTTTACTGTTACCTTTGCCAGCTGGCCTTCTTAGGTGCACCGGGCTTCCACTCCCATCAGCTCACAAATGCAGTTCACAGGGCGAAGGTGCACAAAACAGGTCAGAGCGGCGAACAGGAGATGACGAGAGAGGCAGCTGGTGTGAAATTTTGTCAAATTTGCAACGCCGATTATGTTCCTGCCACGAAGGATCACTTACGTACACGGCCTCACGTCGATGCTTGCAAAGAAAAGGATCTGTATTGCACAAGCTGCAAATTAACCTTTCCCACCGACCGCCTCAAGCGAATTCACATTTGTCTTCACCGCGACCCCTCCCGCCCCAACACTTTCCACTGCTGCGATTGCAATAAGAGTTTTCCAACCAACAGCCAGTTTATCAAGCATCTCAAGAAAGATTGTATTCTTAAAGAAGGAGTATTCAAGTGTGATCCATGCGAGCTCACATTCTCAACTCAGAAGCAATTGAATATGCATCTTAATTCAAAGGATCACAAAACTCTCAAATGTCTTGGCAGCATCGACTGTAAACGCAGATTCAAACAACTGTCTGGTATGATTCAGCATCTCGAAAGCGGAGCTTGCATCTCAAAGTTTAACCGAGCAATGATCGATGGTCTGGTGAGAAGTCATGACAAGGCAGGTGCAATCACCATCAAAGATTGCCAAGCACCGGCAATGACTTTGACTGGGCTTAACGAATCACACTTCCAAGGCATACCCCAGGCACTGAACGAACAGATGGATCATGATGAAGACTCCAATGAAGAGGTTGTTATCTTAACTCCCGCGACAGTTTTAACCCCGGAATCCACACCATCCCATCGTAGCAGCACTGTTTCAACACCAACGGGCGTTCTCACTCCCACAATCAGCGAGTTTGAATTCCAGCTACTAAACCCGACATCCTGCCCTATCTGTAGACGAACCTTCGCTTCTGTCATAGGGCTGCAGATGCATATTGCTTCCCCAGTGCATGCGGTCCCAATTTATCACTGTCCAATTAACTTTCTACGAGAGCTTGGATTAGGGGGGAAGGATAAAAATAAGAATGAGAAGGAGAGGGTGTTTCGCACACTGAGTGGGCTAGCACAACATATTGAGGCCGGCGCTTGTAGAGGTGGAATGCAGACGTGGGAGAAAGCTATTGAGTTTTTGGAGGCGAAGTTGGCCGGTTTCGATCTGGTGGGAGTCAAGTTCGTGGGGCAGTAGGGAGAGGTTGTGTCAAAATTGGGGATTCCATATAATGATTGTCTACAATTGAAGCTCTGAAGATCGTGTTTTGTTGCGACGGAATGCAGCTACACGCTCTTCAAGCAGTCTTCGAAAAATCGTTGCTAGTCTTCTGCCCGTCTCCCTCTCCCTCTCCCTTTTGCTCTCTACTTAAGTGCTTATCAATCTGCTCATCGATCCGTCAAAGTTACCGACTTCGGCATGTTTCATTGAATATTCGGTGTAATTTAGTTCACAATTCTTCAGGCCATGTGTCTTGATCGGAGTGAAGTGCATCTATGTAGGGATGCATGTAACGGTGTAGAATGCTGGTGGACAGGGTAGTGGCGGTGAGTAGAATATCGGGTAGGGCCAAATAGCTACGAGACCTCGCGTTCAGCACCGTCGAATTTCAGAATTTCCCAAAGCGGTGATTCATATCGGCTTATAAAGTCGGATGGCCAATCTTAGATGGATGGAGGTGTGCGAAAATCGATAGCACTACATTAGGCGGCGGGTTCAATCCCAGGTTTATCTTGATCACATAAGGTTGAGCGATTTTAGCGTGGAGTATTATATTAGCTTTTTGTAGGGCGAAATGGCGACGGCATTTACCACACCATCCACCGGCCTGAATGTGCCAATGAATACCAGATGTATGTCTGCTCAAACTAATCATACAGTTATAACTGGAGGTCATGGGTGGCGGGTGGTTGAACCATAATTGTTGCATATATGGAGCTGTACATGTCTATTAGGCTGGGCTAATGGTAAGGCACAAGGCACACAGCTCTCTTATATATCTCGAGTCTCTCTCCTTCACTTGCTCTCTGTACTATAGTCTATACATACGAACGGTTCTCTTCTCCATATAACCACAATTGTTACGACAATAGAACCGAGTGATATATGGCGACTTCTCTGTTTATATAAATGTTTGGAATATTACTCTAAGGAGAGTAGCAAGAGGGGCTGATATTGCATATATATCCTTTATGGGTAGAAGAAGTTTCCGCCCCACTGTGTGACAAAGGTAGTCACAACACCAGCAATATTTTTGATAACCTTGGTGTCTGTCATAGGACATCTAGAGAGATACTCATCGAAGAATTAAGTATGGCGACATTAGAAATATTAACCCTGTCATATTCCAAGTAGGTGTCCCCATACTTGATATTTCGACGAGTAGAAGATGAAGATATGGAGATATGATTTCGTCTAATTAGATGGATTAGATTAGATGGTGTCATATCTTCGCAAAGTATGTCGAGATAATGGCACGGATTCGGAAGCGAATACACGTTATCTTTGTCCCCACTTTCTCTCCATTTATCACTTGGTAACCACAACCTTGTTAAATAATTATCGTGGGAAGAAATTAAGTGCTATAGTTAAGGCTGAGGCTCTGCGGGAATGCTAGCTGCATTGGGGTAGTCCAAGCACTTCAACTTTCAACTGTATTCGGAGAGAGCTTTCGTGCAATTGAACCTTATTCGCCTCCATATACTGTACTACTCATTATGGTTGGGACAGGGCTGAGTGTTAACGCGAAATTTTGAATGGGACAGCCATATCTGACAGTTTCCGGATGGTTGGACAGAAACTCAGGGTGAAATTGACTTGATTTTTGGAGGTCATATACTAGCAATTTAGTTCTGGAGCAAAATTGAAATCTGCAGCCAGTGCTGACCGGAAAAATTGATGGGACAATAGCTTCCTGACGCAGCCCGGTACCCTTAAAAAAATGGGACAGACACCCGCTGCTGACGTCCCAACCATAACGAGTAGTACAGTAATCGCCAAACTGAACATCATTTCTGTATTAAGTTCCAGGCATCAAACAAATTACAGGACTCCGCAAGCCATTCGGAGTGATGTAGTGAGTTATTTTAAATTTCAGGTGAATTGTAAATAAAAATATACCATGGGAGGTGAGTACGAACAGGATCAATAATTAACGCCACACCATATGCCGCACCCGCTACCGGGGGATATACAGGTCGTCATGCTTTATCAGACTTTTGGGTTTATGGGTTCAGCTAGATAAATATAGACGAGCGCATACGTATGCGTATATGAACTACTATATGTACATGTCCTTGCCAACCTCGATATATAGACAACAAACATCTTTATCTCTTTATCTAAAGTAACACACTTAGGTGGAAGTGAGTTAAGTGAAGGCGATAACGTTAGATACCTCAGAACCTTTTTTTTTTAGCCGAAGAAGCCTAAATACGTCTAGTGTGCTCTTAAGAATTTCCATTGTCAATGGTGAATTCTGATCTTAGGTAATGCATAATTCCGGGGAAAATACCCGGAATATACCTTAACGTGCCATTCTCGTTATAGTCTGACTGTAGGCTGTGGTCCTTCGCAGAGTGGGACCATTGGCCTGAGAAAACTACCGCGACTCTCCAGCTGATTGTAAGATTAAAATTGATATCGTTTGCATTCATTTCTCCCTATGTCTAGATAATCTTGGAGAACATTCTGGTAACTCGTGATCGAAGACCTTGGAACCTGGGATTCCTCAGCCTTTCTCATAGATGGTGTCCAAAAAGTGTGAAGATGTGGACCCAGCACCGACTTAGTTTCGTTTCATATATCATCATGCACCAACTGAATGGTGGTGTTGTGATTTGATTCGCTATGGTTCGGCTTGAGCCCAGACATTGCATAAGGTAGACGCGGTTGAAAATGGAACTAACTAGCGCTTCTGTAGAGATCGTGAGATCTGTGGTGCGTATATAGTGTCTATCGTTGATAATCGAGATTTCGAGGTACTACTAGTTGACGTGTTGGCGTTTTTATGGCATACATTATGGTTTCCAGTCAAGGATGGAATATTCCACTGCGATAGCATACGAAACCATGGTACGGGGTTTCAACCACTGGGACCAAATGAATACTGTGATTCATTAGGGAAAAGCAGCAGGATTTATTTGTGTTTGATTTTGATTGGTGATTTTTGGATGTTGTGGGTGAGTTCCTTTGATACGTGGTTATGTTTTTGGAGGAGAGGGGAACCAGATTCACGGGCATGGTGTTCGAATGAACACGCATGTAGTTGCGTAGTGGTAGTGGGTGGGGAAACCACAACATGGACTGGGAGGGTTTCCTCAGAGTAGTAGGGAAAGCTATGTAGTGAATGCCATTGCTGCTTGCGGCTAAATGCAATATGATTACAAGATGCAACACCATAGCCACTGGTAAATGAATACAGAATCCAACTTTGTACCAATTCATCGGGTTAAAGTATTGTTTAACGTGTTAATGAGTCAGAGTGGCGCTTTGCCGACTGAAATAAAAACAATAGCATAACACCCCTGTCATCCGTTTTGAATGCATGCTGTTTATACACGATTATCGTCGTAACTTAAATTTGCGTGGTGTTAGGCAATACTACGGCATTTGGATTTAGAAGCGCCGATCTATTACAGAGCTTATTTAAATGCAATAGTACTACCGAATCAATAACAGCCTTTTTTGTTGAAGCAAATGGTAGTGTTGAGCAGCGTACACGGAAAATCCCGGATGAAACAACCGACGTGCGATGAGTTGTCATGCAGATTGGGCTGTCGGGAGTGGGGGCCAACGGCAATGCGAGGACAATGGGATTGATTGGGTCGATTTCCATCTCTATGGGGATATAATAATAGGTTCAATTTCGTGTGCGATTCTTATCAGTGACGGTGATCTGCCGGCCAGGTAATGAAACAATAGCTGCTGTTATAAGATGCCTAAACCCTCGCCGGTTGCATACAACTTGTGAGCGCACGAATAGAAAGGAGAGAAATCGCTTTGTTGTTTTACTGTCCGACTGGAGCCCTGTTATACATTAGAGTACTTGCTACCTACATCATAATTCTACTACTATATTATCTACAACGCTGTGTATATTTTGTCTATTACGCTGGCTACTTCCAATAGATATCTCAGGCCCGCACCAACTACTTCTTGTTTCCTTCGCTCGAGTCTATATCCTTCAGTATTAAACTATTTGTCTTTGCTCCCTTAAGTGATTTCTCGACAGACAGTTAGTTCCAGCATCTTCCAGCAACGAGAAGACGGTTAGGTGGGTGGCGTTGTTTACAGTCATGGTCTTCTGAACAGAACGCTAAAAGAATATAGGTCACTTCTGAGCCACCACCAAAAGGTTGCCCTCCGAACCCCTCGAATCCCAAGCCATCAACGTTGAGTCAGCGCACCAAGACACCGATGTCATCGCCGACACAACACCATTGTGAGCCATGCGATATTTTAATCGAAAAGGCAGACACCAAATCTCACAGGAAATCTCAATCTCACGTCGATATCTGCAAACTCAAGGATCTCTACTACTGCCATCCGTGCAATAAAGCGTTTCTAGATGACAGTGGCTTCGCAGCTCACAACAAGTCTCGCCACAAACCCAAAACCCCAGCGAACAAGCCCGCACAAGGTCCCTCGGCTTCTGGTCAATTTCGCTGCCAAAAGTGCTCGCAAGTCTTCCCATCAAAGAAACTGCGGAAGCAGCACTACAACGGAAACTGCGTTCCGGATACCCGCCCTCCACCGCAATGGGTTTTCTGCGTACCCTGTAATACCTTGGTCAAGCCAAACGACGTCAACAGCCACAGACTCTACAAGAAGCACATCAAAAAAAGTAAATCAATGGGACTTAACTGCGACCTTTGCAATCGAGCCTTTATGAGCAAATCCGGCCTACACTCCCACCAAACCGGTCCGGCTCACAGTGCGAACAATTCGGGTCAGAGAAGTGCCCAAGTTGGGGCGTCAGCTGGTGGGAAATTTTGTGATATTTGCGGCACCGAATACTCTTCGAAAAAATAGAAACACTTACGCACGCAGCCTCACATCGATGCTTGCAAAGAACAGGGCCTCTATTGTGCAGACTGCGATTCGATCTTTCCCACCGACAGCCACCTGCAAAGTCACAGCTGCCCTAATCACGACCCTTCCATCCCGATCGCTGCCCGATCTACAGATGAGCTGTCCCCTCTGGAACAGGTTATAAATTCTTATAATCCCGCCGGTGTACGCGATTTCGGTGTATCACTGTCCGCTTGACATTTTGGGAGGTCTTGGATTAGGGGGAAAGGATAAGCATCAGGAGAGGGTGTTTCGAACGCTGAGTGGATGACAACATATTAAGGCTAGGGCTTGTTAGCAACGGAAGGAAGACGTACGAGGAGGCTGTTGTGTTTTGGAAAATGTAGATGGCCGGGTTTGGACTGCCGGGGGTCAAGTTGCTGGGGCGGTAGGGAAAAATTGTGAATTGGAGTTTTCAATGTTATGATTGTCTGCAACTGAAGTTATGACGGCAGTGTTTGCAGCGACAGCATAGAGATACGCGCTCTATGAGTCGTTCTCATGAAGTGGTTATGTCAACACGGTCTAATGGTATTTTCCTGTGTCGGGTGATCAACCACATGACCACATAAAACTCATAAAAACTCATACCTAGCCAAGTTCAATAATGTCCCAGGTACCCTAGACACCTAATCAAGCAACAATTGATCTACTCTGGGTAGTCTGATCACTCCGATTTGCATTATCACACCTCATCACCATTTCCAATGTCCGACTTGTCTGTTACTTTGGATGCTTCTAAGACTTGTTGATTGACTGATCTTCTCGAGGCTAGAAGGCCCGTATATATATATACAGACTTGTCTCCCATATTCACAGCCATATTCGTCTCCATATCTATCTCCGTTTGCTCATCCGTTTCCACTGATATGAGCCGCTCTGCACTGATACGAGCCGCTCTCCTGAGGCATATCTTCATACACCAACTGCATATCAAACGGACCTGAGCAGTGAGGCTCACGATGCAGGTACACATGCAACATTGTCCTCGGGGGAATCTCGCTACTCCTCAGTGAACATTGAATTAGAAAGCCTAAGGGTGAGAAATAAAAAGCTGGAGTTCTTCTCTGCTCCACGTTCTCTTCACCTTCATTGATGTTGATCTGATTCTGCATTATTTTTATCTTTATGATCACAACTTCTCGACAGCCTGTAGTTATACCTATATCGGTAAACTTCTTCCAACCAGCTACCACGGCTACATATCTTGGGATGATTATGGGGGTATAGTCTGGATATTACTGTATGGTCTGGAATGAGGTCGCCGATACACTGGGCCACCAAGTAGAAGACTCATTCACGATTACTCACCCGCCACCTGCCACTCACCACACTGATCGCCACTTCATCATCTCCGCGGGATCTCCAGACTTTTCATGTATATAAAGGCATAGGCTCTCATTTAGGTAGTTCAAGAGACTTCGACTTTGTAGAATGCAACACCGGTGTTACGAATGTAAGGGGACTAAGTCTATTCTACTATCTAAGGAGAAGCTCTGCCCTTATATACATGAGAGCCTGGAACACCATGGAAGTCCATGGAAGCTCATGATTGCAAATACCAGTGGCGGTGGCGGTGGCGAGTGAAAACTCGTGGATGAGTCTACAACTGTGAGTCCGTAGCCTGTGAGTCAATTCGGCGATCTCAGTATCGGCGACTTCCCTTCAGATCATATAGTAACAACCGGAGCGGTATATCTGCTCGAGTGCTACTTGATGATCGAGTGATGGCATAGCAAATTCTGCAGAGCGTAATCACGGCTGCTCCGAACCTTTATGGAAGAGGCCAGCAGACAAATGGAACAGTTTAATTTGAATGAAAGCATTACCGGGGGTCTTAGGTCACGCGTACCGTACTTGTGGGTAAGCACACGTCCCTAGTCCTAGATGTACATGCGCTGGAAATAACGATCAGGAAACGCATTACGATTACGGTAATGTGACCCTCACCGCTAGCTTTTGCCAAGCCGGAAGTCGTTGGCCAACCACAAGCCGCCCCGTAAGTTCTCTACGGCCTCACGATGCCTAGAGCTGGACGCATTTCGAGGACCCCGACGCCTGGCGCGGGTCCATCTACCCCTCCTATTGTTCCCTCCCGTTTCAATCAGTTACAGGAGATGTACAACGAAGATACGCGCGATTTCTGGGAGCCTGACTCCTCGGATGACGATAGTGACGATTCGACCGTTGCTGTCTCGATGCTCGCTCTTGATTTATCACCCCATGCATACAGCCCAGGCGCCTTACTAGGGGCGTGGGCACGCCCAGCGCCCACACCAAACAAGCTGCTAGTGGGGCATCTTGTAAATCCCGGAATTTTTTTCAAAATTGCAAATTGCTCAACAACCACACAATGGAGAGAATATCAGAGAGAGCAGTATAATAGACAACTCCAAGGCCTACATGTCAATCCAAAAATCATGTCACATAGTCCAATTTTGAGAAAGATGAAAATGTGAGTGAGAGTTTGTGAAGCTAGGAGATTATTACCCACCTCCTAACCCCCTGTTTTATCACCGATTGTAAATGGAATTCACTGGAAATACTATTAAAGCACATACAGTATGCTAGCTGTCATTTAATAACAGTCTTGGCAGATTGGGGCTGGTGGTTGTTAAGATAGGTACCATTTCTGAGTTGCTGAAGTGGGAGACCATCTACAGTACTATAACTAGGTTAGCAACGGGTCCGGGTAACCTGCCAGCAGTGTGGGTTAGGACTGCAACAACAGTTTGGTTCATTTCCAGACTGTCTAATATCCTGACTCACCGCATCTTGGTGTGGTAAGTTGGGAATTGTACCCATCCACTGATGGGTTTTGCTGGGTATGGCATAACACATCAGTTCCAATCTCCGGTTCAGGTTTTCAGGTTTTTCTATTTATGGTCGCATTGAGAAATCCTACTGCTAATTGCAAAATATTGAATTTGTTACATGATTGTCTTTTTTTGATGTATTGGCCACCTTTACAATCAAAAACAAGAGAGACACACTCCAAGCCCCATGCTGAAATTGTGAGTCAATGGAGCATCAATGATTTTTGGTCTTGAATCTTGGGTAATCTGAGTGGCGAATGGATGTAGAAATTCATAAATAAGATTTAGGCTGCATTTAAAAGCAAAAGAGAAAGCAATATACTCCCTGCCCCATTCTGAAAATGAGTGTCAATGGAGGGTTAATGATTTTTGGCACTGCATAATGGTTAATCTGAGTGGTGATTGGTTGCCGACAATCATAAATGAGGTATAGGCCGCCTTTACAGGCACAAGAGAAAGTGATACACTCCCTGTCTGATTCTGAAAATCAGTGTCAATAGATTTTCAATGATTTTTGGTCTTGTCAGTTACATAATTAATCAGAGACTGGATTATTGTAAAGTGTACCGAAAGTATCAGCTGCCTTAATGGACAAAAATGTTAGCTATGACTTCGCTACTATCTCCTAAGATTGTATGTCAACCGAGTGTCAACAATTCTTAGTCTTGTAAGCCAGGTAATTAAAGATTGATTTGGTCATTGTTACAAATAATCATAGTATTGGCTGCCTTTATTGAACAAAGAGAAAGCAATAGACTCCATGGCCAATGTTGAAATTCAGTGTCAATAGAGCGTCCACAATTTTTCGGTTTGCATAATTGTTAAACACAGTGCCATGTGCCTGTTACTGTCTATGTATGAAGTTTTGCCCAGTTTTATAGGCTAAAACGCTCACCAACACTGAGTAGCAGCTGTGTAAGATAATTAAGTTGTGTTGTAAGGGCACATACGCCAGCGTTCGGCCTTGTAGGCATACGTGTGGTAATTAAGGTATACGGTTGCAAACGTGGACTCGAGTGATTGTAAATAGGTGTATAGGTAAGATTATCGCTCAAGATCTAAGTCTCGTGGCCAGCCAACTATATAGAATGGCCGTTACCCGGCCACAGTCACGTGTCGCCATTACATTATCCCCTTCTTTAGGCACAGACCTCCTGGGCTGCATAAACCGTACAAGAGAAAAGGAAAGGAAAGGGAAACAAGGAATGAAACAATCATCCTACGTACGCAATCGTACGAACCCATAAGTCCCACAACCGATCGGTACAGCTCAATGGCGACCTTTCGGTGGATCCGGCGCACGGGGAAAACCATCTCCACTTGGCTGTGATCTGGAGGTGGTGAAAACCCGTCCCGACGCCATTTGTACCGGGCCGAGATCCAAGGAGAAGAGAAGAAGAAAAGAGAAACAAGAAAACATCCAAAGGTGATCCCGTCCTCCATATCTCCACTTCCTAACCCATGCTCCAACGACCATCACTCCCGTAGCTTGTATCTCGGCGTAGGTCTCTGTTGAAATTGTCAGGGTGGTAGAGCTTCCGCTCGTGACTTGGCATCGATGGGAGCTTCCGCTGCCGGCATCGGTCGTAGCCGTCAATCATATACGTCAATCGCGTCTTATTCCTCGATATCTAACACGTAAGTTTCTCTAAAATGGTTATACTTACCAAGTTCAAGCGTTCCTGCGCTCTGTTGAGCCTTCGTGCAGTGCTTCGTAGAATATCTCTCGCAGCCCGGAGTGGCATTGACTCGTAGGTGCTGCTTGACTAGGTAATCGTCTTTGGAAGTCCGCTTCGGTGTCCATCCGGTCGACTTCATTGTTGCGCTTTCGATTGGCGGGTTCAGTAGAATCTTGGTTGACTTGGTAGACTTTGCCGGTCGACTTCTCGGTAGACTTCTCGGTCGACTTCTCGGTGCGCGTCTCGGTAGACTGCATCCCGGTGGACTTTTAGCTTGTCGGTTGGACTTGACTGGGCGACTTCGCAGTAGACTTCTCGGTCGACTTCTCAGTGTGTCTCGGTAGACTGCCTCCCGCTGGGCTGTTGGCTTGTCGGTAGGACGCGTTTTTGACACGGTCATCCCCCCGTGTGAAGTTCGTTGCTCCGTCGACGACTTAGACTCAAATCGGTTGTTGATTGCCGTCGTGGTTCTGTAGACTTATGAACTTCGGTAGACTTTTGGTGATCTTTGTTGACCGACGTGTCTTTCAGCAGCCTTCGTCTCTGGATTTTGGAGGTCTTCGACTTCGCTTGTCTTTTGGCTGGTCTTGGTCGACTTCGCTTGCTTCGTCTCATTTTTACACTTGCTTTCGTCTCATTATTCCACTTGCTTTGGCCTTTCTTGTTGACCTGCTTCGTGTTTGGACTTGCTTCGTGTTTCGACTAGCTTCGTGTTGCGACTTGCTTCGGCTTGACCTTTCGACGTCTCTTCGGGCTTTGGCCGTGAGCTCTCTAAGAGGGCTTATCATCTTCCGGATGCTAGGTGCGTATGTTGATTCTCCTGGTACGCTTATCACCGCTCGCTGGGTGCATCCATCGCCGCTGGACTTCTCTGTCGTTAAGTGCACTCTGGTCCTTCATTCCGGCGCCTCCGGTAGGGTCATCTTATATGAGGATTTTGGTTCCTGCAGGGTCATCCCTCTCTTTCAAGGTCGTTGCTCTGCCGACGACTTATCTCCTCAAATTGGTCTTGTAGCTCGGTTTTGTACTCGTCGCCTTCCTTGATTTGGATGAGGTGATAGGCATTCCTTAGGTCCTGTCGAGCATCTCCGAGATCAGTGGGAGAGGATATCGATTCTTCACCGGGGCTTTATTGAGAGCTCGGTAGTCCGCACACAGCTGCAGTCCGCCGTCCTTCTTCTTCCCAAATAAAACCGGTGCTGCCGCAGGCGATGATCGCTGGATGAATCCATTGGTTACGTTTGCTTCGGTGTAGGCTCGCTGTTTCCGAGGTGTCGTAGATCCACGCAATTTTTGTGGTTCCTCATGACTGGGTACCATGTCATTTCCTCTCACGCTCTTCCTACGCTCCTCAAGCCAGAATCGCTCTTCCTCACGAATTCCTCTTGGATGCCTTGAAAGGTGCGGTGCGAGAGTTGCCATATCTTTGCTGCATACGTCCACATCGTCCTTGTATCTCACGAGGATACGACAAAATCTTGATTTTGTGAACTCTTGATATTGTGCTGGGATGCGACCCCTATCGTCTGCTACCATCTCCATGTTAACTATGTCTGTTCCTATTCTCATTAGGTTAGCCTTTTCTGCATTCTGCATTGTAGCATGCTTGGCGGGGTGGAGATGAGTAGGGGTCCCGGGTTGGCTGGATCAGACGGTTCGTCGCAATAGACCACCCCCGTTGTCCAGTTTCTCCCTTTGTGTCTCGCCGAGCCGGTAGCAGTCATTCAAGCACCGTCACTGGGTCACTCTTCTGCCGCAACTACCGCCACTGCTCCTGCTCGCGCACTCAGCATCCTGGGGTTTCTCTCACCTATGGTGATGCCTTCCAGCGATGCTCCCAACAACCCTTGACATTCGCCAAGTCATATGGCGAATGCCTCGACCATTTCCTCACTAGCTCAGAGATGATCGAATGCGGTAGCGGAACTTACGATTTTTGTGTCCCTCACCGCGTTCCGGCAGAGGACTTGTGCGATCTGCTTCTGGAATCTTCGCCCGTTGCACTCCATTTGGCGTTCATAGGGCTGTCAATCGACCATTGCTTCAGTCGATTTCCGGGTTTCTCGCCATGGCAAGCCCAAGACTAGGTCGTATACCTTCATTGGGACGACTAACTAAAACCTCCGATTCATCAACTGGTTTAAGGTATTCAAAAACTGAACCAAGAGACTTGCCTTTAGGCTCTTCTTTACAGATACCATCACCGGGCCAGGGTGAAGGTGAATGTTGGTTTGTATGGTAGCTCGAGTTTCCTAAGCAGGCTCGGCGACCTAACGATGCTCATTGCACCGCAGTCGATTTGTGCTTTGACTCGCTGCATGTTCCCATGTATATTTGGTACAAGGTAGGTTTTGTAGTCTCCGCTGCCTCAGCGAGTGCGTTGCCGGTTTGCCTTTCGGCTTTTGTAGACTTCCTTTGAAAGCCACGGCGCTGTTTATAGTTGGCACGGCTGCCTCCACTGGGCGTATTGGACTTGACCGATTTTGAATTCCCGGTATCGGGATTGTTAGAATTATTGGGATTGGCGGAAGTGCTTGCCGCAGGTTCGGAGATGGACGGTCGAAATTTACGTTTCTTATCGCCGCCTTTCTGAGACTCCCCTGCTTGCCTTTGCTGTTGCTGTCCCCCGGGCATTTTGTCGTCCGGTTTGAACTCCGAGGCCGCCACACAGTCGAAGTGTTGGTCGAGTGTGTCGAACCTGTCTTTGCCGCTGGAGATCCAAGGTCTGACTTTCGTCTTAAGTGCGTGCCGCAGGCCCGCCCATGCGATGTTGTATAGGACCACTTCGTGCGTTATAAGGTTCCCGCCGGCTCTCCTCCAATTTGCTTTCAAGCGGTTGGCATAAACTCGGACTGATTCGTTTGGTAGTTGCTGGTACTCCTGAATGGCTTTTGTCTCGCTGAGTTGAGGCGCCTATCTTTATCTCCGTACATCTTTTGAAGCTCGTTTGTGAAGGCTATCCCACTCGGATGGGTCCGTATTATCCGTCTGTCGCTGAGCCGGATCTGGGTGGTTATTGCAGGTGTCGAGAAGGAGACTGCGTACTTGACTTGATCGGGATCGCCTCTTGGGAATAGGTGCTTATGGGAAGCAAACTTTGATCTTAATGTTTCGAGGAACTTATTCAGCTCTTTCGCTCCGCCGCAGTACCGTAAGGGGTGAACCATGTTAAAGATGTTGGACTGATTTCCTGGATTCTCCGGTCTGTCGGTGGCTCCGCTAGGGTCCAGTTTGGAAAGCATTCGGGTTCTCTCCTCCTTCCATTCGGCTTGTTGTTCGAATAGGAGTTTAAGTAGCATCCGATTCTGCTCAAGCATCTCATTTTGGTCGTCGTGGTGATCTTTGACAAGATGTCGTCTCGGCCGCAATTATCCTCAGTTTCTGGGAGGGTTGAATCATCTTCGTCTTCGTCTTCATCGACAGGATCGCGGGCTTCCTCGTGAACTTGAGTCTCGACGGGATTGTGGGAATTATTAGAATTGCCGGAAGTGTTTTCCGCACATTCAGAGATGAATGGTCAGAAGTTGCATTTCATATCGCCGCCATTCTGAGACTCTCCCAATGGCCTTTGTTATTTTCGCTGTCCTCCAGGCTTCTTCGAGGTTGCTAGAATTGTAGGTACACACGATGTGCTGACTCACAATCGTCTTTCGGTTCTCGGTATTGTCGATTCAGGGGTATGATCGCACCATTCATTGTAGGTTCTCCGACTGATGATCGCGCATAATTGACTTGTAGGAATGGTATTCGATTTCTCTTGTTGATAGGGTCGAATCCTGTACTCGTGATAATCGTCGTCATTCTGGCGACGCATCTCGTCCATTGTGGCTTCTCTGGCTGATGATTGCACTCAATTGACTCGTAGGAATGGTGTTCGACTCGATATCTCGATCGTACTCGGTTTCTCTCATTGGCCGGATCGAATGTAGTCGTGATAATTGTCGTCATTGCCGGTGACATGACTCGTGCGACAGTTGGTCTCTGAACTCTTCTCCGCTGCCATCAGGGTACTCAATTGAATGATGAAACGATCGATATCCGTTCTTGCAGTAACCATGCTTCGATATGTCGTCTTTAAGGCTGTAATCTCCATTGTAGACTTTATGATATAGCGCATTTAGGGGTACGGCGATCGTGTAGACTTCGACAATGGGTGCTCAATGCAGCTGTCAGTATTTGAACTCGTCTCAATCGACCGTATGCAATTGATTCTTTCGACCTTTGGAGCAATTCGGAGTCGATTCTGGCAAACACGTATGCGACATATCCAATAGGGGTTAAACTCCTGAATCCCGTGAGCGAAACGTATCCATTTACTGAAAAGCGATAATAGTGTAAGGGCACGTACGCCAGCGTTCGGTCTTGTAGGCATCCGTATGGTAATTAAGGTATATGGTTGCAAACGTGGACTCGAGTGATAGTAAATAGGTGTATAGGTAAGATTATCGCTCGAGATCTAAGTCTCGTGGCGAGCCGACTATATAGAATGGCCGTTACCTGGCCACAGTCACGTGTCGCCGTTACATGTGTATGTCCGGGAGGCTGTCATGGGAACATGTCTTACTTATCTCCCTATGAAGGCTGCCAACTCTTTGTTTATAGATGTCTGCGATCAAGCGCCACTTAGAATACCCAAGATGCATGACCAAAAATCATTGATGCTCTGTTGGCACTCATTGTCAAGATGGGGCAGGGAGCATGTAGCTTTCTCTTTTGTCTATAGAGGCTGCTAATGCTTTGATTATGTATAATAATGACTAAGTCACATTTTAATTACCTGACTTACAGAAACAAAAATCATTGACCCTCCATTGGCTCTCATTTTGCCACAGGTGTATCTGCAATATGCAACCAATCAATTTGGCATAAAATATCAGTAATGGTGATTTGGCAGCCATTCTATCATCTTCATGTACTTTTTCCTTTATCACTACATTGTTCTTTAATAATGCATATGAATATATCCTTTTAAAATATACTTTAAAGTGTCTGCTAATTGTAGATAATAATAATACTCAAATATCATGTTCCTTTCTATCAATGCTTGTCTTCACTGTCAGGTTTGCTCAATAGGCTTCTCTTGTCTGCAAAGTGGATGTCAGCTGCATTACCAAACAGCAGATAGGGAACTAACCAATGTATGTTCCTTCATCAGTAATATTGGCAGCGGGTCCTGGTAACCTGCCAGCAGTCCTGGTTTAGACTGTACAAATGGGTCAGTTCGGTTCCTGATCCATCCAACAACCCGACCAGCTGATCTTTGGCAGGGCAAACTTGTACCTGTACGTGTCAACCTGCAGGTTGTGACTGGTTTGTCTAGACCCATCGGTTCCAATCTCCGGTTCCTGGTTTCGGGTTTCACTATTGATCGTCGCATTTAGATATGCAACTGCTAATCGTAAAATATTCCATTTGGTAAATCTCTGTCTTTTTTGGATGTATTGGCCGCCTTAATGATCAAAACAAACGGAGACATGTTTCCTACCCCATCCTGAGAATGAGTGTCAATGGGGCATTGATGATTGTTGGTTGTGTATCCTGGGTAATCTGAGGGGCGATAGGTTGGAGACAGCCATGAATGAAGTATTGGCAGCCTTTACAGAAAAAAGAGAAAGCAAAACGCACCCTGCCCCATCTTGAGAATCAGTGTCAGCAGAGCGTCAACGATTGTTGACCTTGCATCATGGTTAATCACAGCGCTATGTGGCTGTTAGTATTTATATACATCGTTTTGACTGCTTTTGTACACTCATCGGCTTAAGCACATTGAGTGGTACATTTGTAAATGAAATACGTTGTTACTGCCCTGGAGGCTGTCGTGGGAATATCCCCTGCTCATCTGCCTATATAGGCTGCCAACTGGATGTTTATGGATATTTATGATCAAGCATCACGCATATTACCAAAGATGCGAGACAAAAAATCGTTGACACTTGGTTGACGCTCATTTGGAAGATGGGGCAGGGAGGGTATCGCTATTTCTTTTGCCTATAAAGGTGGCCAAAAATTTCTTTTCTGACTATATACAACCTATCACTTGTCAGATTACCCAAGATGCATGACCAAAAATTGTTGACAGTCCGTTGACGTTCATTTTCATCGTGGTGCAGGGAGGGCATCACTATCTCTTTTCCCTATAATGGCAGCCAAATATTCTATTATCAGTGTATGCAACCTATTGCCAGTCAGATTACACAAGATGCAAGACCAAGAATTGTTGACACTCGATTGACGCTCATTTTCAGGATGGGGTAGAGAGCGTGTCGGTATAATTTTAGTGTATAAATGTTAGTGGTTGTCCTTTAACAGCAATAATTATACTTGATTAAGAGTATTGAATGCATACATATCTAAGATATGCATGACACGTATGCAGGTACAGTTCAGGTGGTCAGGGATATGTTCCTTAGCGGGAATTAATATCTGTCACTCAAAGAGTATGAACAAACTTAGCGGTTGGCGATTGAAAGTGCAGCTACGAAGCCTAACTGGAATCACTTAGTTATTTGCAGTGCCGGTAGTTTTCGTCTTTATTCACACCTGGATACTTTGCGGGACATGCATGGTTATAATGCAGGACAGTTGATAGTCAATATGCAATTAAGAGGACTCTTCACTCCTACCTGTAACAGGCAAGGATACAGTGGAGCACGTTCCGGTCAGGAGAGTAGTCTCGAACTTGGCATGATGTACGAGAGGGAATAATGGCGTAGGCACTTGCCTAAAGCGAACACTACTCATTCGCTTGAGTGGTCTGGATCGCAATGTAACCCGATATTGAATATGAGTTTACGCATCTATATTCCACATTGGAGTAGTATTGGATGGTCGCCGATTAAATCTATGATGCAATTAAATGACTCATCTGCATAAGGGATTTAAAAGGCGATAAGCATTATCAACTTGGTTGGTAGATGTTCCAACTACAGGCTCATGCGTTTGCATTATGTCCAAGTTCAAGTCTATTTGTTGCGTTGGCTGAAAACATGATATCGTGTGATGGATGGCCTGATTGTTATCAGGAGTGGAATGCTTTGAAACTGAAACGGGCGGGGTCGGGCGCATGTGATATTGCTAAGAATAATGTAATATCGGAGAAACAAGACAAGAAGGTCGATGTTCGTTTTGAGAACATCAAGACAAGACAAGAGTCAATGCTGTTTTGAAGTTGTAACTCGCTTTGCTATACAAGAGAATGAGTAAAGAGAAAAGAAAAAGGAAATCCTCTAATGCCAACAACTCTCTCTTTATATACAATTCGTGTGCCACCCTCGAACCATTCCTCATGCTCTGATGAATCATCTGAATCTCATCCCAAGATCTTACACACCACCAACGTAACTTCTTATCGATACAACCACGCCACATCATCCGACGTCGCAACACCTCAGACAACTTCTTTATCTTGCCACAGTATACCGCCACCTTCTCGCCACAACCTCCACGTCTCCCAATGTCTTCGTCACTCCACGACACAATTTCTTCCACACCACTCCAAACACTTTGAGGTACCTTCGTACTTCTTCATGCCATTACAGTATCCCTCCCCTAGGTTCAAGGTCCTCCGAGAACATTTTCCAATGGTCCAGGCCTCTATGGGTATTGGTGGGGAAACTCCTACACTGCCTGAAGGCCATCCACAAAGTATGCGGGTCGCCATGTAAAAGAATCATACCCAGCCCACTGTATGAGATACTGTAACTGATTCCGATATATTCTACTATCCTCTACACTTGATACCAGATACTCCTCCTCACCATCAACTTCCACCAGGGGAGGAGGCTCTCTTTGTTGTCCAATGAGGGGATCATCCACCACTGGATCCCAAAACTGAAATAGGTTGAATTCGATGAATTCGTATTGACGCGGGCAACTCCAACTCATAGGCATATGGAGATATCCTACAAACGACTTTAAATTGGCCCAGCTTCTTCCAATTCAACTTCTGAGTGGGTCGAGTTGTTTGTACATGTGGAGTGTCCAGCCAATGCTGGGTACCTAGTTGAATATTCAGTGCAGGAATTCGTCCCCAGTTCGCCACTTCTTTATGCACTGCTTGACTCCGTCTCATCCCTACCCAGAGGTGCTCATGGATCTGTTGCATCCTAGCTTGGACCTGATCCGCATTCAGGTGTCGATGATCTTGTTCCTTAGTCGGCTCTCCTCCAAACAACATCCGAGGATCCATGCCTTGAACCGCAAAAAACGGGGTGCACGTTGTTGATTCAGGGGTCCCATTATTCACGGCAAGTTTGGCACGAGGTAACCACTGCACCCAGTCGTCCTGTTGGTGGTTTACAAACAGCCGAGGATGCTGTTCCATGCTAGCATTTATTCGTTCGGTTGGGCCGTCTGTTTGGGGGTGAAATGCTGTTGACATTCGTCGATCAATTCCCAGCTGACGACATATCTGGCCCCAGCAGGCTGAAGCGAACTCAGGACATCGATCAGAAACAATGGTCGCTGGTAACCCTTGAAGATGTACGATTCCTCGTAGAAACAACTTGGCCATTCCTATTGCATCAATTGTAGTATGGCAGGGAATGAAATGTCGCATCTTTGAAAGCCTGTCTACTACTACCCAACGTGCATCGTACCCTTCGCACTCCAGTGACCCTACCACGAAATCCATTGAGATATCCTCCAATGGCTTTTCACTAACTGGTGATGGTGGAAGGACACCAAATGTCGAATGTCGAGAACTCCGGGACCGTTGACAGCGATGACAGCTTCATACATACAGATCCACCAGTCTGCTCATATCCTTCCAATAATACTGCCCATCCAAAAGGTTATATCTCTTCGCCCTACCCGGGTGTCCAGCAAGTGTGTTATCATGCTGGTCCTGTATCAATCGTGACTGTAAACGGTCATCCTTCGGGAGATAACACTTCCCTCGATACTGAATTCTCCCATCGTGTCACATGCATTCTGCAATTGTAATTTCTTTCAAGCTGCCATTCGTCTGTATGGCTTCCAATATTTCCCCTGGAAGTGGATCTGTCTCTTATGCTTGAATCAAGAGCTCAGATAAAGATGGACGGCCCTGCATGGGCTGACTGTCTTCCAACAACAGCAATTGTTCCGGTAGGTTTTGCTGCCTTAGAACCACCTGCTCCATATTTTGTGATCATTCATCCCCCCCCTCAGGGAGGTCCCCCAGCCTCGTTGTCAACACATCCGCTTTCCCATTCGATTTCCCTGGCCTATAGACTATCTGATAAACAAAGGGTGTTAAAAACTCTGACCATCGAGCCTGTCTTCAATCCAAAAGCTTCTTTGTCACGAAATACTCAAGATTCTGATTGTCAGTTATCAAGTGTAATGGGTACGCGGCACATTCACATTCAGGTCTCCATTCCTCAAGTGATTTGATACTAGCCATCAACTCCTTATCGTATATATCGTAATTACATTCGGCGGGTGTATGTATCTTCGAAAAGTATGCCACTGGATGTAGCACTCCTTCATCATCCTAATGAGACAATTCTGCTACGGATATGGAATAGGAGGCATCTGTTTCAATTATCACTTCCCTCTCATGGTAGAAATGGCGGAGTGCTGGTGCTGTCGTGAATGCGGTAACTATAGTTTCGAAGGCCAACTGTTGTTCTGATTCCCATACAAATGGTTTATCCTTCTTCGTCAGTCTGGTAAAGGTTTCCACTGTCTCAGAATATTTTGGGATGCACCGTCGATAATAATTGCAGAACCCGAGGAATTGTTGTACCTCAATCAAAGTATTTAGTCGTCCATTCTTAGTCCTCTTCTCTCTGCTCCAATTTCGTACAGTTTCTACCTGATCCTCATCCATAGACATACCTTTCGTCGCTATAATCAGTCCCAGATATCTCACTGTTTCCTTATGAAAGTCGCATTTCTCTGGCTGCAGATAGAGGCCTGCTTCCAACGATCGCTGCATGACCCATTTGACATGGCCGACATGTTATTCTTTGGAGTTACCATATAGTAATTTATCGTCCAATTAGGCCAATGCAAAATCGTCCAAAGCCTCACTTATAGCATTATTAATATAGCCTTGGAAATCCACCAGTGCATTTGTCATCCTCGATTGCATTACTGTGGTTGCAAATAGCCCAAATCTCATTCGAAAGGCTAACTTATGTTTGTCTCCCGCTGTAACTCGAAGCAAATTATAAACCCCTCGCACGTCCTGCTTTGAATATATCCTAGCTCCCCCTACCAGGTTCGATGTTTACTTTCTTATGGGAAGAGGATACCGATTCTTTATCGGTTTAATATTGATATCTTGATAATCAATACCGACACGTAAGCCGCCATCAGGTTTCTTTACAAACAACACCGGTGCTGAGAATGGTGATGATTATTGTCTAATGAATCCCTGAGACATATTCTCCTGAAGTCAATCTTTGAAACGACTAACTCTGTTCTAGACATCGAATATAGCGGGCCCCAAGTGATGGTTTCCCTGTCCTTCAGCCGGACTTCATGATCAATCCCCGGTTGATATGGTGGTAATCGGTCAGCCAATACTTTTGCAAACAGCAGAAGGAACTCATGATACTGTTCAGGAACAACCTCTGCCAGGGGGCGTTCCTTCAAATTGTTTGCCTCAATAACCTTATTGATATTATATAGCGATGCTTCGAACATCGTAAGTCTTCCTTTCTTGACTGTTCGGAAGAAGAATGATCCATTAGGCATAACAATAGTTGGTCGAAAAGGTCTCTGTGGTCGTATCCGACGTTTGAATATACCTTTACATTTGTATACTGGTTCCGGCGGTTCCTGAGTAACTGCTTGAACTGTAACAGGCGCATCGTGGCAATGTGTAGTGCAATATTTGTGAGCCAAATGTAACTGTATTTGATGCAAATCGTACCGCAACATCATGTGATCTCAACCAGGGAATTCCGAGAACAATGGGATACTGTCCTAACTTCGTCATGAACACCAGTAACTGTTCTTCATGGTCTTCTATCTTCATGCCAACTTTGGCAATATGTGTAATATCTCTCGACTCAATAGGTCTTCCGTCGATCTCCTCGATCTGTTTCGTTTCCTTTGGTTCCTGAAGTGGTATCTGATGATGGCGAGCAAAATCTTGATCTATAAATGCGATGCCCATAACTACGCAATCAATTAGTGCATGCGTTGGTATCTCTTGGTTATTCACGGTCAATGTACAGGTTATAACAAAATGTTTTCCTTCCATTGACCCTTCCAATACCTCCACCTTGCTAACTGATAATCGCGAAATTCCGAAACATTTTAAAGCATTTAAAACAAAACTCTCTCCGTCAACCAAAGCGCCATCTTGCTTGGGTTGACCTAATCTTTTCCCAATTACTCAGAATCTTCCTTGGTTCCTACTTCCTTGACCTCTGCTCCAGCTGCCTTGAACGTCTGAGCCTTCTTCCTTGCTGCACATTCTGCAGCCCTGTGGTTAAACTCGCCCCAGTACAATTACCTGCCATCTGTAAACCTCTTCCCTCTTTCTTCTGCCGAAATCCACCTTCTGCCTGCGCTGAGATCCATAGGTGCGGGTCCAGTATATCCCGCAACGGTTCCTGCAGGAGCCGTATCCGGATCCTTCGGGGGAGGAGGAGGAGGCGTGGGGGAAGCAAAACCTATCCCTCCCCCCATATTCTGGGCTGCCTTCTCCGCTTGTCGCTGGCGGATCTGATTGTCTCGTATCTGCCAGACTGTCACCATCGCGGGATGGTCCTCAAACATATGGCTATAGGTAAAGGAGTCATTCATTTCTTCGGACAACCACATCCAAAGAGCATTTCGTAAAGCCGATGAGTTGCAATCCAGGTCGGCCGCAATAACTTGAATCTCAGCATAGTACAAAGAGAACACATGGTCCTTGTGTGTAATATCCCGCATTTTCTGTTCTGCGGTGGCTACTTGGTTGGGGTCCCCAAAAGCTGCTTGAAGGAGCTGTATAAAAGCTGGTAGGTCTTCCAGCCCTATTGTTCTGTCCTCCCAGACATGTGGCAAGATCTGGCCCAAGGCTGCTCCACTCAGGCGGCTGAATGCTTACCGCATCTTCAACTGTTCGTCAGGAAAGCTGCCGGATTTGTCACATATGACCATCCAGAGTTGAGCGATCCACCATCTCAACTGAGTTTGATCCGACCCTGAACGGTCTTGCAAGTCAGGAAATTTCTGGCCTCTGTCTTCCGGAGCCTAGTGACCAGCTGGGGCTGCTCTGGCTGCCAGCGTCAAGGCATTCGCTAACTGCGTCCTCAAACTGTGGACTTCCTCTCCCGATTGCAGTGCATCCCGGGTGATTACTGCCAATTCTTCCTGGAGTTCCTCGTCCGTTGCTGCGGCTGCGGATCTCCTCCTGGCTTCATCGTGTTCATTTGTTACAGTCTGTACCCACTGCTCCAACCATGAATGATCCCACTCTGGGCGCAGGAACTGCTGGGTCTGGTGGTCCATGATTTGTCATTGGAGGTCGAGAATTCGTTGTGGGTGATCGAACACCCTCTGTACCTCCTGGATTGGTTGTAAGTATTGTGGCACCCATATCAGCACCTCATGGGTTGTTGCAAATGCTTCGTTAAACTCCTCGGTTCCGATGGCGTCCCTCTGTAGATCGATGCGTGGCATGATGTTCCCATGATCCTTGGGGGACACCAGGGCCACTCGGGGTTCTGTTGATCCTGACATGGCAGTGGATCAAAAACATCTACCAGTGCCAATTATATGCGTCGATTTCGGGGGGAGTCGGGGTTGGGGGTACCACAACAATCAGCGCAATACCCAGGGACTTAGCTGTTGTTGCTGCTGCTGCAGCATGTCCAATTGTCGAGTGAGTTCCTACACTATTATGTCCTTCGCAATCACAAGGTTCTTCACGATCGCAAGGAAACCAAGAATGTGTCTCCGAATATCTAGTCCAGTATGGTCCAAACACGGCATCGTTGATATCAAGTCTGCCGCCTTCTCTCGCTGCGTCTGTCCAGTAAGTGTTTCAAGGGGAGGGGACAGTCGTTTGTTCCCAGAAATAGGCTTCGAGGGGTTCTTGCTTGAAAAATGATGCTAGTATGGCCTCGATACTCTCGAAGGGGTTCAAGGGTTTTTGTTCAAACACAAGGCAACAGATTCCTGCAAGATCAAACCAATTTGTTCTTGATGTACAGTAACTGTCATACTTTTGCCTTCAAATATGGTGATCTGTAAGGGTACTGATGGATATCAAATTTGGGAAGTTGAGGGAGTTCATCGACGCAATCCTCGTGCACGTGAATCCAACCATGGTTCGATGCTAGGTTAACCCCACTGGAAACGGAAGAACGTTCGGAACAATACTTATACCCTGTGGAGGGATGTAGGCACAGTCAATATCAGGTGTGTTATGACAGGACTCGTTATAGAGTAATGGGCGGGGTTGGGCGCAGGTGATATTGGTCACAATAATGTGATATAAGAGACACAAGACAAGAAGCTCGATGATTGGCTCGAGTAGATCAAAACAAGACAAGAGTCGAAGCTGTTTGGAAGTTGTAACTTGCCTTCCTAAACATGACAATGAGTAAAGAGAGAAGAAGAAGGAAACCCTCCAATGCCAACAACTCTCTCTTCATATACAATTTGTCTGCCACCCTCGAACCATTCCTCATGCTCCAATGTACCCTCTGAAACTCATCCCATGATCTTACACATCACCAACGTAAGTTCTTGTGGATACAACCACGCCACATCATCCGACGTCGCAAAACCTCAGATCACTTCCTGATCTTACCAAATTATACCGGGACAATCACGCCGCATCCTCCACGCCTCCCAAGGTCTCCGTCTTTCTGTGAAACAATTCCTTGTACACCGCCCCCAACAATTTGAGGTACCATCATACTTCTTCAAGCAGTGACAGAAACTATATTGCATGGACACGATAACCTTTGGGAGGCATGGCATGCTATCACCAGAAGCATTAATTGTGCAGCGGAAATCGCGCTATCATAAGCAACGTAATCATAGCAACTAGGTGTGGGAACACAAGACCTAGAAGGATGGCTATAAAAGAGGCAGCAATGCTGCGGCATTGGAGAGAGCATCAAGTTAACACAGAAGCACCGAAGACAATCTTAAAATATTATTAAGAATTCTATCTACTTTATATTAAAAAAAAACAGAATTACTTCCCCCATATACACCTGCGACTGGGCTTTATTTGCCTGAACCTCATTATGCACAAGCCGAGTACTCATTGCAGAAGATTGTCGAGAATCTCGGCAAATTCCCCTGCGAATTGGGGGAGCACTGGTAAACCCACATCTACGCTGAGGTACTTCGTGTCTGTCAACTCAAGAATGTCGATTGCCTGGTGTTGAGATATATCAACACTGGCGCACTACCATGCGAGGAATAGTCTGAGGAGTGGATGTTCAAAGGGGAAATTTCATTTACTTCTCCCAAGGAGCCAGACTTTGGGGAAGATTTGATTTGGTAGCTCTTGCAGCCGCGGCACAGGCAAGAGATTGAGTCTTAGGATAAGATGAGGAGAGTAAGAGATCTCAGATAGGTGGCTGTACTTAGATGCAATAAATATTGAATAGATTATTTGGATCTAAACACCCCCGTAACAGTATAATATTTTAAGTCCTGTACGCTGTATTTGGAGTTGATGATACCAGAGCTACATAACCTGTATATAGAACTATACAAAACAGGAGCTTATTTTATACAATGCCGAAAGGATTCCAAACTACACTTAACGGTTATTCCGAAACCGCCACACTATAATGTATATGAGTTTGGAGTGCCAGAGCTGCGAAGACAACGTCTGTTGCATATACTTGGGCCAGAGGATTTGTCCCGAGCACTGCCGACGACAGAACTGCTTCTGCGTCAGGTGCCAGCTATCCAATATCGAGGAAAAAAGTCCAGCGGTTCGTTGTCAGAACTGTAACTTTTTATCCAAGTGTTATGGCTGTAAACATCTGGGCTCAATTAATGGCAGAGGTTCATATATCTTACAGAGGCACTGTATAGATCATCGTGTTACGCCGAACTGCCCTCATAAGGACGTAGTGTCAGTCGAATTGAATAGGGTTATTCAAGCACCTGACTATAGTCGTTTGATTGATAATGGCGACCCCCAGGAGGCGGTTAACGTACAACTGCAAGGCACTTGCACCCAGCGGCTCGAGGATAGAGAAACCGTGATCCCCAGCATCCAGTGCTATCCCAGAATTGTGCCAAGACTACCACAGAAGGATAGAATACGCCCGAAGGGACTACTTGCTACTGAAAAGTCAAGAAGAAACCAGCGAAGTGGACAACAGATAACAGGAAGTAGAAAAGTCCAAAGCGAACTCCGACTTAGTTCAAGAAGAATTGTCGGAACACGATCAGTAAGTCATACACGTTATCGAGGCATGCAATGAAGAAAAACAAATACTTGAAGACAAATTTGATTCCGTTAGGAATGGGATCTTGATTATGGAAAGTAGACTGCAAACAGAAGAAATATGCATTGAGTCAGAAGTATCTGGAATAGGGACAATGATGAATCTACAACAGGCGGTACTTCAGGAATTATGTTCTGGCATTGATATTCTTCAGTCTCAGGATAACCAAATCGTCAGTGAAGCAACAGATCTGTTTGCCAGAATGCGCTAGGAGTGAGAAGCGCAATGTGAACAGATTATGTATAATTCACTACAAATTGTGGCCGCTAAGGCTACCAGCTCTTCAATACAGAAAGGGATATCTGTATTAACAAAAAGGATTGACGAGGTTGATAAAAGCATGGCGGCTATTACTACTTCGTTAAAACAAATACCTTCTAAAAGGGAGCTGCAGTTATATACTCGAACTATGGAAGATCAAATGGCTCAGGTTGCGGAAGTCAATACAGAATTAACTACCAGCATGGAAGGATATAAGTTTTCGGAATCTTAACCATATGATTTCCAAAGAACTTCAGCAGGGGCAGGACATTCGGAAACTCATCCGGGAAATATGCACCCCCAGAGACAGGCGCAGCTTGATCACCAATCAGTATCTAGTCTACGAGATACGGATAGCACCTCTACCTGGTTAGGAAGAATCCGAGGAGGAGAAGGAAGTGATGCTGGAGATGGTAATGCTGGAGGAGCAGCCGGAGATGGTAATGCCGGAGGAGCAGCCGGAGGAGGTGCCGAAGATGGTAATGGTGGAGGAGGAGCTGGAGATCCCCCACCACAGCCGGATCCCCCGCCATCTGATCAGAATTGTCCTGATGGAACAAGAATGGCCAGAAGGCAAAGACGGATCAAGGAACTAGAATTCGCTAAGCCAATAAAAATTAAGAAACCCCAGAGGTTCGAAGGAAGACTAGGGGAAGATTTCGATACTTGGTGGATCCTCGTACAACTCTACATTCAGGATCAACCAGAGAAATTTCCCAAAGATGAAAAAACCATTGATTGGTCAGGCTTGCAAATGGATAAGTATGCAGCATTATGGCATATCCATCGGCCTACAGTAACAATGATGGGCATCCATCCAAAATCAATAACAGGATACGTCAATGCACTCAAACTGAGGTTTGAAGATGAAGACGCAACACACGAAGCATATGCAGAAGTCGAAAAAGTACGATAGGAACAATTCACACGAGATATGCTCGCAGAGATCCAAATGTTAAACGATAAAGCTTTGGTTACTGGGGCAGCATTCAAGAAGTTAATACTCCAATGACTTCCACAGCGAATTCTAGTACAAATGCATACTGTGGATTTAACTGGCAAAACGGAGCAGGGGATAATTAACATCATTGCAAATGCTGGAAGCACAGCAGCAAAATGGGATGCAGCCAGAAAGAACGTCGGCCATAGATCTTCCATGAAATATCGTGTCGAAAGAGATTCTGAAAGACCTGGCAAGATGTTCAATGAATGCGATGAACAAAGAAAATCGAAGGTCGATTGCAAGGTCTCTAAATATGAACAAAGATTCGATAAGTTTATGAAAATCAGGACCGAATAACTAGCGAAGAAGGTTTTCAAACAAACGAAAGGGATAGAATCTGCTGAGATTGAGAGGCAGAAAGCAGCAGGAGAATGTCTCAGATGTGCTTGGCCATCCCATCGAAAGGGAAACCACCGAGTTGAAGACTGATCCAGGCTTATTCAGTTGGATAAATGAACCGCGTGTTATCCTAAAGCCAAGAAATACCCAAAAATGAAGGTAGCGGGAATGGAATTAAATGAAAGGTCCGAATCTGAAGATTCGGATAGTGAAGATTCGGACTCGGAGTTCGGTGACGAAGAATCAGATGATGATGGTTTGGAGGAATCAGAAGATGAGGTATTTGAGGAGGAAGAAGCAGAACAATCAGAGGACAAAGTGGAGAAAAACAGGTGGGATTCAGATTCAAATTCAGATCAAGCCACATTAAGCTTAAGGTCGAAAATTAATGTTTTAACACACCTAACTCTGTTAGGAAGATCTTTTCCTTTCCTATATTATTATTTCCGCTGAGGGTGATCGGAGGATCAAAACTACTGGTCAGTAAGGAAATACGAATTCCTTATCAACAAACAATTGTCCACTAACTTACGAACAACTCGTATTACCCGTTGAGGTAACGCTATTGCCAACAGCATAGTGATGTTGAAACGTAAAGCATCAGAGCCTTTGATAAGGCATTCAAGAAACTCAATACATCTACCAATCTCGTGTACTATCACTCAGCATCATGACAAAATGTTAGGAAGGTATCCTCTACCAAGATCGGTAAATGACCAATATATAGATTTTTTATTGATCATCAGGGCCAATACTTTCCATTGAGATTCATGCTAGACTTAGGAAGCACTTCCTTTGTGATTTCACCAGAAGCAGCTAAAGCCTTCGCAATACCAGTGGTTGACAGGACATAGTCCATTCGGTCTAAGAACGTATCAGGAAGAACTATCTCTACCGAAGGTTTATTTAAAGTACCATTTGGATTATCATTCGGGAATCATAGGTCATTTAATGAAGATGATCATGCATTCAAAGTGATAAAAACTTCCGGAGATTATGACGCCTTAATATGAGCATGGTATTTGGAAAAACATATAGGTAGAGGGATGACCACTAGTCATCTACACTTTCCTCATTATTCATCAGAGTGTTACGCCCACGGGAAAATTCATCCGGAATACTCAATAACTTAGTATAAGAAAGTGGCATGTAATGATAAAGCTATCCATATAGGCGCAATAGTTATGAGCAGTCCTATGATATTGACAAAGTTACCTGCATATTCTCATAAGTTTATGCTTTTATTTGATCCAAGAGAATCAGAAAACCTACCAGATAATAAAGGTTGCAATCATAGGATCGAATTAATAGGCTCCGAAGACAAGTTCTGAATGTGACCTATATACCAACTGTCACAGGAAGAAGAAAAACTATTAATGTAATACATTGATAAAATGATTAAGGAAGGCAAAATTTGACCATCTAGTAGCAGGGTTAGAAGTCTAATTGTATTCGTTCCTAAAACCAACGGTCAAGGATTGTGATCATTCGTCAATCATAGGCACCTCAATGACTATACCAAGAAAGATCCAACACAGTGGCCAATAATAGAGGAACTCCAGGGTAGGCTGAACGGGGCAAACTTTATCCCTAAAGTTCATCTCAAATCGGGATTACATCTGATGAGGATGGCATTGGGGCATGAAAAGTTTACTGCATTCCGAACCAAGTTCAGGCTGTACGAATACTTAGTTATGCCTTATGGACTTTGCAATGCACCAGTCACCTTTAAAAGAGAGATTAACAGAATATTACGACCATTGTTCGAGATTGAATTGGTCATTGATACAAAGACTCATATCAACGAAGACGAAGGAATGGTAGTAGTAGCCTTTCTCGACGATATATCAATAGCTCCAACAAGATCCATTGAGAAAAATTGCAAACAAATTTCGAAAGTTTTTCAACTTTTAATGGACAATAATATGTGCATTGACAAGTGTATGTTCGATATTACTGAAACTATCTTCCTCGGATTTGTTGTTAGCGGATCAGGTTTACGAATGGATCCCGAAAATGCCAGAGCAATTGTTGGTTGGCCCCGACCCTAGACAAACAACGAAGTTCAACAATTGTCAAGATTTTTGAAATTCTACTGCTGTTTTCTTCACAACTTGTCGGAAATCGTATCACCAATTACCGACTTGTCACGACAGGATGTTGAATTTAAATGTGGACAAGTGCAGGAGGCTGCCTTTTTGAAAATAACCATTTTGTTTACTTCTGGAAAAACCCCGATTCTTAGGCATTATGATCCTAATAGACCGGCATTATTGGAAACCAATGCGACTGATTTTGCTATATCAGGAATTTAGTCCCAAAAATTGGAAGACTGCACAATACACCCAGTCAGATTTGTGACCAGAAAATTGAATTGGGCAAAATTAAATTATGATGTCTACGATAAAGAAATGCTAGCAGTACTTCTTTCTTTAAAAAAAAAAAAGTCATTTTCTGGAAGGATCAGACCATAAAACTACAATCTTTTCTGACCACCAGAATCTTACATGTTTCAAGACTGCTATTCTATTTAACCATTGACGAGCCAGGTGGAGTAAAGAATTAAAGAAATACAATTTTCGAATCGTTATATCGAAAAGGGGCATCCAATCCCATAGCAGATATACTTTCATAGTGCCCAGCATTCACCTCTAAGGAAGGGGGTACAACTTCAGCAACAAACCAAATGATGTCAAGAACAGAACAATGGTTAGAAGTTGGAACGATGCAATTAGAGGACGATGAGGTTGAAACAATTCATTCTTCAGCGCTAGACATTGAAGCTTTGTTACAGGAAGCAGACGCCAGAATTCAGAAGAAAGCTATACTTGACGACAATTAACGGCAGATTTGCAAGCCAGTACTTAAGGAACGAAATGTCGATAGAGGATATACGATAAAGGATGATCTGTGATGTTGGAAACACAGAATCTATTCACCACAAGGTCTTCGAGAGAGAGTGATCCAGTCAGCACACGATTCGAAGGTAGGGGGACATTTTGGAAGAGAACGAACTTTAGAACTGGTTACCAGGAATGTCTGTTGGCTAAATATGCAACGAGATATAAGGCAGTACTGTAGCGAATGCGATATATACCAAAGGACCAAAGCGCGTAGACATGCAAAACATGGATTACTGCACCCGCTCAAGCTAGAGTATAAAGCCTGGAGACATATCTGTACAGAGTTTATTACCGACTTACCAGAATTCTAAGGAGCAATGGTAATTCTAGTGGTAGTAGATCGGTGTATGAAAATGGCGCATTTCATTTCAATTGAAAAGAAAGACTCACCAATGGTACCCAGGGCATTTATAGAGAATGTTTGGAAATGCAATGGCTGTCCAGAAGACGTTGCCTCAGACAGAGATTCCACATTCACAGGAAGTGTCTTTACCGATTTATACAACTAACTGGGAAAACAATGCAGTATGTCATAGGCTGATCATCTGCAAACAGATGGTCAGATGGAACCAATTCATCAAGTAATCGAATTGTATCTTCGTTCATATCGCAACTCAGAGCAAAATGATTGGGCATCAATGCTAGCAATGGCAGAGTATGCTTACACTGATTCAAACCATTCAAGAACCAAATCATCACACTGTTACGCGAATTACAGATTCGAACCGCGAATGAATTGGCCGACAGAGGTTCAGTCCAGGAACCCAGCATTGGAAATGTATGGACAATACATGAACAAGGTTCATAAGAAGCTGAGATCGAGACTAGCTGAGTCAATAGAAGGAATCCAGAAATAATACAACAAGAAAAGAAAAGCAATTGAACCATTTGAAAAGGGAGAAATGGGAATGTTACATGGATGAATATTTGCGCCAAACGCCGATGCAAAAAACTCGAACATAGAATGCTTGTCCCCTTCGAAATATTATCGGTATGAAGCAACTCTTGGTACTGCAAACTAAAACCACCCGATTTCTGGCAAATCCATCCAGTATTGAACATTGATATACTCGAATGATATAAAGGCAAAGATCATAAGGATCATGTAATCACAATCGAAGCGGATGGAGACAAGTGGGTGATGGAGTCAATCATCGCAAGTGGGCCTTCGGACGAAAACCCAAAACAACATGAGTATCTTGTCAAATGGAAGGATTTTTCGCACCAAGAAAATACGTTGGAAATGTATTGAAATGCGGCGGACAGATGTCTAAGTTGGTTGGAAGACTATTCTGAAAAGAATCCTATGATGGAGAAAGATGGAAGATTCAAGGGGATTTCAAAATAAGGAAAAAAGAGGAAGAGAAAACAATGAGTATATGAGACGAATTTCATTTATAAATTTTTGTAGTATTTGGATTTTGGGAGTTGAATGGTTTGCTTTACTGGTAATGACAGAGCACTGTTGAGGTACCGGTCTTAGAGAAGGGGGTGATGTGAGGGGTTGTCCTTTAACGGTGATAATGATACTTGATTAAGAAGACTGAGTGCATTCATATCTATAATATGGATATCACCTATGCAGGTACAGTTCAAGTGTTCAGGGATATGTTCCTTAGCGGGAATTTATATCTGTCGCGCAAAGAGCATCAACAAACTTAGTCATTGGAGATTGAAAGCGCAGCTACGAAGCCTAACTGGAATCACAAAGTGATTTGCAGTGCTGGTAGTGTTGATCGTTGTTCACACCTGGATACTTTGCGGGACATGCATGGTTATCATGCACGACTGTTGATAGTCAAGGTGCAATTAAGAGGACTCTTCACTCCTACCTGTTATGGGCAAGGATACAGTGGAGCACATTCCGGTCATGAGCGTAGTCTCAACCTTAGCATGACGTAACTGAGGGAATAATGGCATAGGCACTTGCCTAAAGCAAACACTACTGATTGACTTGAGTGGTCTGGAGCGCAATGTAACCTCGTATGAACTACGAGCTTACACGTCGATATTCTACATTGGTATAATATCGGTTGATTGCCGATCAAATCTATGACGCAACTAAATGACTCATCTGCATCAAGCATTTAAAAGGCAATAAGCATTATCAACTTGGTTGGTAGATCTTCCGACTATTGGCTCAATCGTTTGCATTATGTCCAAGTTCAAGTTGATTAAGTGCATTGGCTGAAAACATCATATTGTGCGATGGATGGCCTGATTGTTATCAGAAGCCTAACACTTTGACACCACATTGCATGAATGCAATGACCTTTGGGTGGCGTGGGATGCCATCACCGGACCCATTAATGGCGCAGCGGAGACGGCCTTATCAAGTGTTAGCAACGATTCCGGACCGTCACTTCGGGTCCGGGTCCGGGTCCAAACCGAATCGTTGCCAAATTGGCGGTCCGGGTGGTCAATAAACCCCAAACGTCCCCTTGGGCACGGTTCAATGGTAAACTGCCAACCTGTCTGAATCGGGCGGGTTGTCAGCTACTTGTCCAGCGAGTCCATCTATACAGTCATATAAGGCTCTTGCATTTGTGGTGTGTTAATAGTATTTGAACAGAATCGGGTTTTCAGCAACCAATAATGACCTTTTGCTTGTTGAGCAGTATGCAATATCGATTAATTTGGTATCTGTGTTTCACCTTCGATATATGGTATTTTTGCCTATCAAGGTGGTCAATAATACAATTATGCATCTGATGATCCGCACGATGCCTTGATTACACAATATGCAAGACCCAAACCTGTTGACGCTCCGTTGACGCTGATTTTCTGGATGCCGCAGGGAGCACGTCGCTGTTGTTCGTGCCAGTAGAGGTTGCGAATGTCTCAGAAATGGATGACTGCAACCAATCAGAACATAACTAATCCATGATGTAAAGCTAAAAATTGTTGAAGCTCCATTGACGCTCATTCTAAGAATGGAGCGGTAACTGTGTTGCTATCTCTTTCACCAACAAATGCTGCCAGTCCATTCGTTATGCATAACAACGACCAAATCCTTGGTGAATTACCACATTTACAAGACCACAAATCGTTGATGCTCGGTTGACGCTCATGCGGAGAATAAGGAGGTGATCATGTTTATATCTCTTTCGCCGATAAAAGCTGCCATAACGTCCGTTATGCATAACAACGACCAAGATACTATTGAATTACTGTACTTACAAGACCGCAAATCTTTGACGCTCTGTTGACGCTCATTTTAATGTATTGTCCATTCAATATATGCCGCCGTCAATAATTGATTTCATCATGAATTGACTTTGTCGGTTGTCTTTCTGCACAATTGATATTTGGCACTGTGGCACAGCCAAGCAGCGTAATAATCTTGGACTGTGCACTCTCACACAACTAGAAATGATGTATAACGCCAGAAGATTCATCGCGCTTGCTATACATCTATTCATGAACCGATACTCACAAGCTACTTCTTACCATTCGCCCACAACGTATCTCTAACTGAAACTCTTGTTCAAGCTACATAACGAAGTTGGTGAACGATTGACGCATTCTGCCCAACTTTTTCTTCCCCCCATTATTCCTCCTCGTTTCTAATGCATTGGCCGTCACCGACACCTTTTCAGCTTTTCGGTTTGACTTCCGTATTGGCAAAACCAATCTCGGAACATTTGGCGAAGCACTCTCATCCTGCTGCTCTGCGCATTCCGGATCCTCAATGTCATTGTTGTGCTCGACATCGGATTCATCGTCAGCTGTGCAATTCTCTTCGCTGTCATTTGGATTATGGATGTCGCCATTCCAGTTTGGCCAATGATCAGTGTCGAAAATCCTTTCAGGTGCGCTATCCTCGTCGCTTTGCACTCGATGACAATTGATTTTCTGGATTCGGCAGACATTTAAGATTTGATTTCGTCCTCCAGGGAGGTCCTTGGCAGACAAAGCTGGTGGCAAAGGTCATCGTTCAGACAATTTAAATGCGGCCGCACCATGATGTTGAAAGAGTGACCAGGAGGTTTTGACAATCTCTTCCATATCTGAAATGTATCCAACAGCTGTCATCTGCTTGTTTTAAGTGGGAGAGTCCCTCTGGGTAGCATGTAGGTTCTGGCGGCCCTGCCACATCTCCAAAGGGTCATGGACCTTGGCCACTGGGTGCATTTTCCTTTCCTCCGCCTCTTTCCGCATTTCAGAGTTGTTATGAGTGTTTGTTGTATCCAATAGTGGAATATCGCCCCCCGAAATCCCATTATTGGCTCAAGCAGACTGCCTCGCGACGCCGTTTTTGTGAAGGGTCTCCCCTGTGGTTTTTGACTGCCTGCAGCCAATAACATCTCGCCCAAGGGAAAAACTGGCCTCCACTCCGACACCATGTGGTGTGATAGAGAATATATCATGTGCCACATTGGTGAGATCGGTGTACTTTGAGTGCGTTTCCTCCTGTTGACGCCACCAGCTGGTTATGTCCAATATCCAAAATTGTCTGCTAATCTCCATTTGGTCGGAGTGGTAATCATTGAGATTTGGATCATTTCGCCCCCAGTTGTTCGGTGCTGCAGGCGGAGAATTCAAATAGAGCCTGGCGGTGGTCAATCAGGGTGCTGGGTAATCACTTCATCCGGGTGTTGTCTCGGCCACATTTTCACGCGTCAAGTATTCTTCACCATTGCTGGACATATCATATGGATCATAGAATGATTCAGAGGATCCAGAAGCCGTTGCAGAGTGGATGATATTGCTGCTTGGTATGCTTTGGAGTTTAATGACCGGCACACGTCGATGTTTAGCACAGTATCGTTTCTCCAGGTACTTCAGAAAGGCCTCTGGGTATTGGGTAGTATGGGAGGTCTCGTCCTCAGGATTGATACCGATTCCCTTGTCCCACTTTCCAGATGATCGCAACTTCCAGAAAAGATCGAGGATACGTGCAGACATGAGACGAACGCCCGTTGTTGGAGTCACTTCAGCGTACTATTTGGACATCTTCTGTCGAGCTAACTTCACAGCGAAGAACAAGTCTTCCTTCCATGGAGTCTTCTTCTTGGCCTAAGCTCGCATCACACCATCCATGTGATCGAACATGTCATTGTATACTGCGATGATGTGATGCATTGTGACTGTATGCGTCCTTGCTATGCGCAGAGTTCAATATCGAAATGGCCTCAATACTTCCCTGACATACCTCACAATGGTCCATTCATCTTGAGTCATGAAACGGGGACAGTAATCACTGTATGTTGGATTTTGGAGCCACTTGCGTGTGCATTGCCATACACTGTAGGCGCACTCGAGCCGCTCCAGTCTTGTGTCCCAACGTGTCTTCACCTCCATAATTGGAAGTACTACGATGCGGACCGTGGCATTTTGACAGTCAATGAACCCGTTTCAGAGACCATGTGTTAGCGTAACCAATATGGCAAGCATTCTGTGCTATATGAAGGTCAGTTTCAGGACTTTGTAAGGGCGCGTACACCAGCGTGCGGCTGCGTACCGATATAGACGGTAATTGAGTGGATACGGTTGCAAACATGGTCTCGAGTGATAGTATATGTATAAGTGTAAGCTAAGATTATCGCTAGAGATCTGAGACTGGTGGCGGGCCGACTATATAGAATAGCCATTACCCGGCCCTGGACACGTCACGTGCCACTTGCAGCAACCCTAACCGCCTGCCGTTATATCATCCCCCTCTTTAGGAGCAGACCCCGTGGGCTGCAGCCACCCGTCAAAGGAAAGGAAAGGAAGGAAACAATCAAACCAATATTCCACGTACGTATTCATACGATTCACTAAGTCCTGCTACCGATCAGTACTGCACAGGGCAACCTATCGGTTGATCCGGCGCACGGGGAAACTCCACCTCCATAGGTAGGTGGTAAAACCCATGCCGACGGCATTTGTACCGGGCCGAGATCCAAAGAAGAGAAGAATACAAGAGATCAACAAGAAAACATCCAAAAGTGATCCCGTCATCCATATCTCCACTTCCAAACCATACTCCAGTGACCATCATTTCCATAGCTCGTATCTTGGCGTAGGCCATGGTCGGAATCATCAGGTTGGTAGAGCTTCCGCCCTTGACTTGTCATTGATGGGAGCTTCCGCTGCCGTCATCAGTCGTAGCCGTCAATCATATACGTCAATCGTGTCTTATTCGTCGATATCTAACACGTAAGTTTCTCTAAAATGGTTATACTTACCAGCTTCGAGCGCACTGGCGCTGTCTGAGCTCTGTGCAGTGTTTCCGCATGCTCTGGAGAATATATTTTGCAGCCGGTGGTCATCGGTACTCGGCATTGACTCGTCGTTCGAGGTCAGCTTCGGTGACCATCTGGTCGACTTCATGGTTGCGCTTTCGATTGGCGGCTTAAGTAGAATCTTGGTCGACTTGGCAGACATGCCGGTAGACTTCTCGGTAGACTTCTCAGTGCGTGTCTGGGTAGACTGCCTCCCGGTGGGCTGTTGGCTTGTCGGTAGGACTTGACTGGTCGACATCTCAGTAGACTTCTCGGTCGACTTCATGGTGCGTGTTCCGGTAGACTGCCTCCACGTGTGCTTTTGACTTGTCTGTAGGACTTGGCTGGTCTGACACAGCTATCTCCCTCTTGTTGAAAATTCGTGGCTCCGTCGACAACTTCTCCATCTTATTGATTCAAGATTGTCATCGCGGCTCGGTAGCAGTGTAATCGTGATTCAGGGTTGTAATCGTACAATCTCATCATAGGAATTGGCCAGGGTAACGTTGGTGAAATAGTCTATCATCACATAGATCTCATCGTGACTTTGGACAATGCTGTAATCTTCCACTCCCGGCATCATAACTGTGATTTGCATATAGCACTCGCGGTGACCACTTGGGGGTGGCAGAATTGACGCCAATTGCATCGGGCGTTGACGGTGTATCATTGGTGATATCTATCACGTAAGCTTCTCTGACATGGACATACTTACTGGGTGTAATTTGGCGCGCTCTCGCTCTCGGAAAGCCGCGTTGTACTGAATCTCGGACCATCTTGACTCCGTAATAAGCACATAGACTGCTTCTCGGTAGTGACCTTTCGGAAGAAAACTTTGGTGACTCTCCGGTCGACTTCTCGGTCGACAACTCTGTAGACAACTCGGTATTCCGTTAGGTAGGATCTCCGGGAACTCGTTCGGTAGGCTCTCTGGCGACTCGTTCAGTATGCTCTTCGGCAACTCGTTCAGTATGCTCTTCGGCAACTCGTTTAGTATGCTCTTCGGCACCTCCTTCGGCATGCCATTCGGCAACTCCTTTGGTATGCTCTTCGGCATCTCCTTCGGTAGGCGCTTTGTGCGCTCGCTGACTCAGAGGTCTCGCTCCTCTGTCTTGTCCCATTCATGTTACACTCCCACTGCTTGCTTGCACCCATGCAGGACACGCGTGTTGTCTTTCCCGACATTGCGCCAGCCGCGCCCCTAGCCTCTCATGCTTCCGCCATGTCCATGTCTCTCTCGCTTGGAGTTTTTCCGATCGTTCCTCCAATAGGGCTATTACCCTCTTGGGTCGCCATCGTTGCTAGTTTACTTGTCGTCGCGTCGTGTTGCTGGCATTCGCGTTCGGCCTCCTTCAGAAGTCCAGGGGTGCCGGAAGTGTCGTTCTGGGGCCAGTTCGATGCTAGAAATCGAATGCCAATGTCCATATGTTGCCCTCTGCCGATGTTGCTGAGTTATTTTGAAGTTTCTGTTTTTTGATCTTCGCCAAGACTTTTCGCGAATCAACTCAATTGCGTGGATTTCTGTGCACGTTCTTTGTTGCTGATGCGCCGCCTCTCCTCCGACGGTCCAGGTGTGCTGGGAGTCTTGTTCCAGGATCAATTCGTCGTTAGGAATCGATCGCCGGTGTCCGCTTTCCGATTACTGTCGTCGTAGTTGACTCATTACGCCGTTTTTGTTTGCGAAGACTCGCGTTGCTGTATTCTGTCGATTTACTTGTCGCCACTCTCTAAGTGAGCTTCTTGCTTATAGCTTCGCCTTGGTCCCTCTCCGTATGTCCGGTACGGTAAGTGCCTGCAGTAGAGGTTGAGGTTGATTCCGGTACAGTCATCCCTCTCTTTTAAAGGTCGTTGCCCACTGACGACAAATCTCATACAGCTTCATTGGGTGCCATATAGACTTGTATCTCGTGATTCCGTAGCTAAGTAACTCGGGATCTCCGAATCAGAGTCGGGGTCGTATTCGGCATTCGGCTTTGTTGTTAGGTATCTGCACATAGTGCTCGGGAGTGTACTCGGTGGAGTTATGCCGCCGGTACATTATCTATCTGTGTCTCTGTTCATCTTCTGCACTCAATTGCTAGTGTTGTAACTTGTCATCTAACGAAAGGGATCATGAGAAGGGTAGAACTCAACATAACCTCGTGTATCGCCCTCACGCAGTAGACTGATGTCATTTATGTCGGTCATTTCTGGGTCATGCAATTTGTACTGGTATTCTGTGGCCTCCGCAATAGCTCTTAGTAGTTTTATAATGATCACCTATTGTATGACCGATATCATCAGTGGCATGCATGCATTTGCGAAAGTCTCCGTGCCGCGGTGCCTTTGCAAAGCCTCTGCAATGCCTCAGGCGCGTCTTGCTGCCAAGATTCTGTCAGCGGTATCTTCAGTTGTCTGTACTCCATTCTCGTGATGACCGGGAGGTCCCTGATTGGTAAGGCCTCCTGTAGCGCCACCGGTGCCATCGCAATTTCCAGCTCCATCTACTTGTGTTAGTTCAATTGTTAATGCAAAAGAGGATGGAAGCGGTTAAGGGTAAATCCAGGAGGCCGGATCTGAACGGTTCGCCACAATAGGGCCAAGCTCCGCTGTCCAAACACTCCCTTCGTGACTCGGCGAGCCGGTAGCGGTCATTCAAGCACCGTCAATGTGTAACTCTTCTGCCGCAACTACCGCTGCTGCACCTGCTCGCTCGTCCAGCGTATGAGTGTATTCAACTTTGTGAGACTGCTCTCCTGCAGCTCTCAGCAATCCTAGTGCAAACTCCCAGTCAAAGGGTGAGTGCGATGACGCCCAGCCTGAAGGAAAGGTCGTCATATCTGCGGTGCTCCTGGTATTGTATTTCGGACACTCTTCAGTCCCCATCGCATTACGCTCCAACTGCAGAGTACGAATGGGATCTGCCCTCAGAGCTTTTGATAAAATGTAATTCCGACTGCAGAGTACTAATGAGATCTGCCGCTGGAGTTGCTCCTTCCCCATCGCGGTTTTCTGAGAGCGTGTCGATGCCCACAACAGGACTGATAAGATAGTTGTCCCTCTCCCACGTAGGTTCCTCCGGGCCATCCAGCCCCCTACTTGGGGTCTCAGGTCTGTCCATCCGCAACGGGATGTGACGAGTTGTAATAGTATATATATCAGTAACACGTTGGCCAGACGGTTCTTGAGGCATAAAGCCATGGATCCCAGATGCTTGGCCGAGACAAGCTGGATCGATGAAAACTCCAGGTGCGTAAGGAACAAACTGTGGAGGGTGGTCACTTGTCCGAGGGTGGACTCTTGTCTGAGGTCGAATGACATCATGCTCAGTTGCCGATCGCGTGATCGTCTGTCTGGATATATGAAATTCGGCATATTGGTATCTGCCGGTACAAAGCTCGATTGACTGTTGTACCGCGGAAGGGAGGTTTAACTTCGCCTCTGCCGATAGGATATTTGGTGTCATCCGACTCGGTCATCTGAATAGGTAGGAATTGGTCATCGGAATTGACCATCTAATTCGTGTGCTTCTGTAGGCGGTATCGGTCGAAATGGTGACCCGATCTGATCCTTCATAATGGAGATAATCTTTGTAATAGTCGTAATTGTAGTCGGTCTGCCGCATCGCGTATGCTTCCACCGTAGGTGCGCTTTAATTGTGAAATGATTCTCCGCCGGAAATGAGCTTTGACTGCGCTGGCTCTCCTCCGTCACTGCGCTCTCGTCTCTTCCGTTGGCGTGAGGAATGCAATCTTAAGTGAACTTGGTCGTAGAATATGTAACAAAGTTGACTCCTTGTTCGATTGTGTACGATATCTGGTGTTCGATGGGATAAGCCTCTTGGTGAGTGGGAAATGGTCAACTTGACCACTGACGCGTGTCACTGGCGATGCGGCTTCCCAAGTCATCTCTGCTTTCGTCAATTGACTCAATTTGGGGTAGACTCGTCCATATGATCATCGTTATGATTGGTAGATCTCTGAACGTATGTGTAGTTGACTCTCGTCGTCCGATTGTCGAGTTGTAGCGACACATCAGAAAAGGAGTGAAAGTGTCATCAGCGAATCCCGTGAGCGAAACGCATCCGTTTACCGAAAACGCGATAATAGTGTAAGGGCGCGTACGCCAGCGTGCGGCTGCGTACCGATATAGACGGTAATTAGGTGCATATGGTTGCAAACGTGGACTTGAGAGATAGTATATGTATAAGTGTAAGGTAAGATTATCGCTGAAGATCTAAGACTGGTGGCGGGCCGACTATATAGAATAGCCGTTACTTGGCCCTGGACACATCATGTGCCACTTGCGGAAACCCTGACTGCCTGCCGTTACAGACTTTCAAAATATCATGAAATACATACTTTCTCAATTATCTTTGCTAAACCTAGTCTCATGGCAGACACCTTGTTGATTCTAGCATTGCCCTCTTTTCGAAGTCTTTGACTCTTGAAGATGTCTATGCTTTCATTCTCTGCAAATTGCTGATCGCGCTCATGGGCTTCCCATGATTTGGTGTGGCCTGTTGCACCGAGACTGCTCATGAATGCACCTAAAGCCAGCTGTATGACGTGCGCCATGCAAGGCATATGGGTACTCAATGCAGGCCACTCTATTCCAGAGGCCTCAAGTGTTGATTGCAGCTCGCGTGCCATCGACTAATTTGAGGTAGTACTATCAGTTATAATACCAAGCAAAAGGCCGTCGGGAAGCTCAAAACAATCAAGCACATCCTTCAAATGTACAACTAGCATTGCTCCAGTATGTTTGCCATTGACCTGTCATTCTTAATTAGCTTTCGAAGGCAGAGAAGAATTGGTCATCAACCTCATTGAAAGCGAGTTGAACTTCATGTAATGCCCAATTTTGATCCATATTGTATCCCTTGACCAGGGTTATGGCAAGTTTGCGCATTGATGTCCTTCCGTCTGAAGCTAAACTCACATTATTCTGCGACGGCAACTGCTTCTTAATTGAATCCACGGTCAGTGCACAATCCCTCCGGCAAATGCTGCTAATGTTCCTAGAGGATGGCCCCACTAGGTCATCACGTAATGCTTTATATGACCGTCGCAGCTCCAGATTGGACATATCATTCCATGAAATATGAGCCGAGCCAAATCCTAACAGGAGTTAGCGATTCCACATGTCTTGGTGAAATTTGGAAGTTTCAAATTCCTCAGCTGCCAGTTTGGAATATTTTGTCTGTCATTTTGGTCAATATGGAATACACTGGTCGTCGAATATGATTTGGCTCTGCAAACATACTATTCTGATTGCCCAACTTACATGCCTCTTCAGGATGGCCAACACTGTTTCATCGACCATCGAACTGGTCGATTATGTAACCTCGGACTCTGTTATTTCGTTCAACTTTGCCACGTGAGCTTTTGCCAGGAACTGTTTCCCCATTGAGCTGGTCCCATGTTCTGATGGATGGCGAAGAACTTGTTGACAAATGATACATATGATGCTAGGGCTGCGGGTCTCCTCAATTCCACAGTGTAAATAGATTCACGATGACGGTGCATGCACAGAATGATTCCAGGCAATGGGCCGCTTCGAGCCTTCATCCATTGAAGCCCAGCAAGCATCGAATATGATTTGCAAATTAAGGTCGCTGAAATAACGAATAAACACACATTGGTTTTTGGAAGAGATCATAACCTCGAGCAAAGAGGTGTTAAAAGATTTTGAATCCGACATGGCAGTAACAATTGGGTAATTCAACTCGGAAGACTGTCGAAAGTCATGTTACTGTAGAGCCGACTATGGGTTTATAAAAATTGACTCTACAGCTACAAGCAAAATAATCAGATCTGTAAGACATTGCATGCATATTTGTGAAGTTGTATACAGGGACAGATTCCAAAGACTGACCGTGTAAAACTGGATTTGGAAACAGCAAAATGCTATTCAAGGCTGCGTAGCATACCGAGCCTCCACGAAGATTGTTGTTGCTCTGTGTGCGCTCAATTGTAGGACGCGGATGCGATATTGTGACTAGCATGATAGGTACTACAGGCTACCGATAGGTTTATTGTAGGTTATCTACGTTCTATTGCCGTTAGATGATCCAAGATGCGAGATCAAAAATTGTTGACCCTCCGTTGACTCTCTGTTGACGCTCATTTTGGGACTTGGTTACGATCTTGTTGCAAGCATTTTTGGCAGGTAAGGCGGCTTAGAGTTCGAGTATGAATCAATGATGTCGCACAGCCCATTGATTTTCCAAGATGCAAGGCCTACAGTTGTTGACACCCCTTAGACGCTCATTGTTGAAGCATAGTGACGATGTTGTGGAAGGCCGTTGGGCCTAGACAGTCGGCCACTTGTTCGATTGTGGCTCAATGTCACTGCACAGCCCTTGCATTTTCCATGATGCAAGGCCAAAATTCGTTGACACTCCGTTGATGTTCATTTTTAGAACATAGTCGCGATGATGTCCCAACTCCTTTGGCCTAGAAAGGTGGCCTAACAGTGATTTATTGATTCACATTGCCGCACAGCGCTCGCATTTTCTATTATGCATTGCCACAAGTTGTTGACGCTCCATTGACGCTCATTTTTAGGACACAGTAGCGATGTTGCCATAGAGATGTTTGCCTCAAAATGTGGCCAATAGTTTGATTATGAGACAATGTCACCACGCGGCCAGCTGGATTTTCCATGATGCAATGCCAGAAATCGTTCACGCTCCATTGAGATTTCATTGATGCTCAATTTAGGGATATGGCAACCAGCGTGTTATTTGCCTGTTTCGATATAACTCAAACCAGTACATTCACTTTGCAATGATGTGACGATGCAGCCCATTGATTGCCGAATGTGTAAGACTAAGAATCGTTGACACTGTGTTGACGCTCACATCAATCACATCGAAACACCCTGTGTACACTCAATAATTGTATGCAAGTAATGAAATACGCATTATTGACATCAAATATTGTGTTTGTATGTATTATCGTTTGCATCCAGGAGTGTTGTTACCTCAGAATTCATGATCAACTGCTATCCACGCTATCTGAGTGAGAGATAACTTGGACCTATCACATTCCCGCGCTTTCGGCCGGCAATTTGCGGCATGTAGATCATTTCACCAGTTTTTGGTGAATATAGCTCGACTTCCTCACCGTTCCTTATCCAACTCCTTCTCCTTGATTTGCATGACGTACCATAAGTAATATTAAATATCTCAACCATGTGCACGAGGTCTGAGTGGAGAGTTATGCAGTTGGCCACATGGATCAAGATGGCATGACGGTCATGGTTGAGACAGATTCGTCTTGAGCACTGACCACTCTTTCTATGACACATATGACATCACTCAGTTGAATTTTGTTAGTATATCTTGTCACGAATTTAGCTTTTGCTTTGTCACTTAACAGTCACCTGCAGATAGAAGTGGAATGTTTTGGCCATTTTTCCACGTGATTTGGATTCCAGAACTTGCACATGGTGCGTTTGACCCTTGCATATGCCCAGACAAATTATCATGTCTCACAATTTGGTCACAGAAATCAAGACCAAGCTGACACATAGCAAAATTGGTAAACAAATTGCTTTTCAGAAAGATATGATGTCATAAATAACAGTTTCCCTAGCTATGCCTGCGCAGACACAGGAGCAGTCACCAAGTCTTCGTCCGAATTCGAAATCCATATGGTGATTCCCAGCAGGCTATATGCAGGGGTAAAAGCTTACCGCTTCAGCAGGCTTCGCATTCAGGAAAGGTGACATATCGTGCTCTGTGGCGGGCTCAAGACCGGTTATGCCTGTGTTCAACTGCGGCTTCATCGAACATAGCTTCATATGACTACTTCCTGGTTGGGAAGTCCCTTGCAGCATTGGCGATATTCCGGGGACAATGTCAAGCCTCTCCATACGCTCTGCTCACCTTCGCTGTGCAGGTTCTGAAGCGTCATCATCCGTTTGCTGTTGACCGACGGCCAGAATCTTCAATTCTGATGTGCCATACTGTTTATAGCTTTCACGGACGTAGTCAGCTGCATCCTCCCATCCCGGTTGTGTCAATTCGTCCAGCTTCATCTGCTTCTGCCGAAACCTCTCCATGCGCTGCTGTACCATTTTGGTGATTGTGCCCATCACCCAGCCGGGTTCGTCATCTTCGCTAAGCTTGCCCTGCTCTGTCTCCTCATTATCCTCATCTTCTCCATCCTCCCCCTCGTCTGAACTTGCAAGATCACTCAGACTTCCTCCGACAGGAAGCATCATCTCGTCAAAAGTCTGTTTGAGCTCTTGGGTTGTCAATCCCGCGATTTCAGCATGGTTCATATCTTCCTCCTCTTGCTGAACTGCTGCCTCTGCGTCTTCATCTCGCATTCTTGCCCCAGCGGTTTCTCTCACAACATAATCCTCAATCTATTGCTATTTCTCAACATTGCTTAAGAAGTGCGTTTTTCGTCGTTTCTCCGCTGCAAGCATCTTGTTGGATCTTAAGCTGCCCAATGCCCCCAGGGCCCGGACACATTCTGCCTCCGAGCCACTCTTGCGTTCATTTGCATGATGACATCGTTGGGTAGACAGCTTGGTCAATTTGCCGTATCTGCCAGCCGGAAGTTGCGGGAAGTTCTTTTTCGGAGCATTGACCATTGTAGTTTGCATTGACTTTGTTGTTGAGCGAGATGTTGGATTTTGCAAGATATGGCCAATATGGAGGCAAGCTGCGTCTTTTATGTCAAGGTTAGTACTTTTCCTCATCTAGTACACAGCAAAACCTCACTATTGACTGTCAATGAATCGGGAATAGTTAGACTAACTGTACAACCTGACTTGATTGTTACAGTCAGTTTCATGTATTATCCCGGGGATTCTTTGAGACAAATATCAGCCGACGTCTTTTCCCTCGAATGATGGCCCATTTATAGCTGAAAATCACGGGATTGCTGCTGTCATACACCGTAATGTATCCTTACGACCTAACAAACAACAACGGAGTGACATTTTGCACATCTCGGGGCTGTGGGTAACCCCTGCAACTTCCAGCTATGCGCAGCAGAATTCATCTTGGGTATAATGCACAGGTTGGCAGCTAATTATTCGATTCTGACATGAAGCTAACTATATAATCCTCAGGACGTGGCACTTCTTGTTGATATCATCTTCCTCTCCTATTCCACACCAGCAAATCATGGATACACAACCACCTAAGCCCGGTCTGAGGGGATGCGAATCAGGCGCTTCGTAAAATATGTCACGTATCGGCAGTCAGCAAGAACGCAGGCACCAGGTCGTCTTCCGGGACGCTGCCAATGCAGCCACTGAAAATATGACCCATGATGCACATTTAAAAATCGTCCATAAGACTGGAAGCAGGACGAATAAGATGAAGTAGGCAGTTTCATGTGAGTATATCCATACCGGGGTCATCGGCTGTCAATGAACTGCATACCATGTAGCTGGTTTACGGTGGGGGCTACGTGACCAATCAATCTCTACCAGTAATGGGAAACCTCCGTGGTCGACCAAGGCATTTGTCCCCACAGTCCGCAATATCCAACATCACGAGGTCGTCAGCTGGGAGATTGTGGCACACGAATGTCGTCTCAAATGTCGCTGGGAGTGGATAAACCAGCCGTTAATCACCTTAGAGGAGGCTACCGCACCGTATATGGTTGAGGTAATAGCCTCATCTCATTGTTTAAATCAACAACTAATGTCTTGTACGTATTCAACATGTGCGTTACGATGGCAAGGTGAGGAGGTCGTGTACAGCTGGAATAGTCGGACATGCACCTGGCTTTGAACATGGCCAAAATGGCCAAAGGTGTTCGGGGTTCTCTCCTAATGGTCATAATGGTACTTGCAATAAGTTATAAGAATACTTATCACGGAGTTACTCTTGGTCTAGTCACGTCATATGCATAACACCTATTCTTGACGTTGCAAGTCGGTTAGTCTCATGTTCCTTAGTGGGAATACATAAGAGTCGTGCATCGATTGGATAAGCAAGTGTTTGCTTAGCTGATTCATTGAAAGAATACCTACTACGGTAATTCTTATTTCATGATGCAATGATGCTGCCAGATTGAAAGGAGGTAACTCCTGCCGAGCGTAATATTTTCAACCATGTTCATATCCTAGATACTAGCAGGATAGTCTGATTGGACTGGAGATTACTCCAACACACAAACACAGCAATCGATAAGTCAATATGCGAGTAAGCGGGTCCTCTCGCTTATTACCTCAGGCGATATGAATATCCAGGGTACGTCCCGGCTAAGAGAAGGTTCTGGGCCTAAGCATGACTTGATTGAGGGAATGATGACGTCGGCTGAAGATATGAGGCCTGAAGCAACCCTTCTCATTTGTTTGAGTTAGTATGCATTGCAACGTCTGACTCATAATAAATACGAGCAGACGTGTCTTCATGTACGTTGGCATAGCTTCGGTTGGTCGCCGATTGAATCTATGACGCAAGCCCAAAAGCCTTAGAGGGTGAGGCATCAATTTGCAATAAGTGCTGCCAAGTAATGTGTTGGCGGATGTTCCAACTACTGTCGCAAACAGGTAGTAAGATGTCTAAGTTCAAGTTTCATCTGACGCATTGCCTGACATGATATCATACAATGGAAGGCCTGATTCTTATAAGGAGCGTAACGCATTGAAACCACATTGCATGAACACGATAACCTACTGTGATGCATGGCAAGTTTTCACTGGGCGCATGACTTGGTTCATGACGTGACTGCGATAACGCTATTATGAGCTTTGTGATCATAGTGACGAAGTATGGGCGTACAAACCCTTGAAGACAACTATCGTGAGATGGCATTGTCCCGGCAATGAGAGGAACAAGCTCAAGCAGCAATCCCCAGTCAACTTTCAGAACACCTAAGATAATCTCAAAGTATTATTGAAAATTCTATGGATTAAAACTTTCTCAATTACTTCTACTACTCTTATTCACCTTCGTGATCACCCTTTATATGCATGGACACAGGTGCACACAATTCGAGTACGCACTGCAACAAGTTGTCGAGAGTTTCGGCAATCCTCTGCGCAGTTTGGAATAGCAGCATGTGGATCACACTCACTGTGTAGTTTTTCGTTGTTGCGAACATGAAAGTATCGACTACCGGCGCTGAGATATCTGAACACCGGCGGATTACCATTTGAGGAATATTCCGAGGACTGTTTATTCGACGACTAGGTATAATTTAGATCTATACAGGAGACGGTCTCGGTTAACGTTATCCGTTGTGTGCTCTTGCAAAACATGTGCAAGAGGTTGAGTTTTAGGATCAGACGAGGAAAGAAAGAGTTACTTAGATAGGCGGTTGTACTTAAGTCAAGAAATACTGTATTGATTTTTGGGATTAAGCACCCCTGTAACAGTATAATATTTTAAGTACTCTATGCTGTATCTGAAGATAAGGATATATGACTGAGGAACAATTAAGAATATACCAGATATTCTATAATACAGGAGCATACCTGTATAAATTACCTAACGATCCACACCTTTATATAATCCTTGCACCACAACCTCAAAGGACTGTTATACATGAGTTTAGAGTGCCAGGATGGTGAGGATCATTTCTGCTGCATTTACTTAGGACAAAGAACTTGTCCAAAGCACTGCAGAAGGCAGAATTGTGTCTGTGCACCCTGCCAGTTACATCACATTGGGATTATCAGTCCGGCTGTTTACTGTCAGCGCTGTGACTTTTATCAGAGTGCTACAACTATAAGCACATGGGCAGAATTGCAAACAGAAACTCTTACTTGTTGGAGGGATACTGTGGTAAACATTGCCCGACAGAAGATTGCCCACATAAGGAAGCAACTACAGTAGATATACCAATACCAATACCCTGTATATACCCTTCTTCCGCCTTTTACGGAACTCTAGACTATAGAAAAGTGTCAGACAATGTCGGTCCCAAGGAGAAGGTTAACATACTCGAGCAAGGCAATTTTGCCAGTCAGCGCGAGGGTAGAGAAACCCCGGTCCCCGGCCCCTCGGGAAGTGCCAGTATGGGTTCAGGGATACCTGAACAGACTGCAGGAAGCCCGGAGGGAGTATCTGCTCCTAGAGTCACACGAAGAACGTGAAGAAGCAGTAGAGGGTCAGGGGGAAGTAACAATGACAGAAGTGAATTCTGACTTAGTGCAAAATCAATTGTTGGAACTCGCTCAGCAGGTCATGCATGTTGTTCCAGCATGCAACGAAGAAAAAGAAATCATCAAAGACGATTTCGAATCCAGTAAAAAAATATTCAAAAACTGCAAACTAGGATACAAACGGAACAACAGAGGATTGATTCGGAGGTATTGGGAGTATATTCCCAGCCTGTATTGCATCAAGCAGTACTGAAAGAATTACGATTCGGAATTCATATTCTCCAGACCCAAGATAATCAAATCGTGGGGGAACACATGGAATTGTTTCAAGGGATATGAAATGAATTGGAGGCTATGAGCAAAAGAATTACAGCATATTCAGTGCAGTGATTAGCCAATCAAAATACGAATTGAAAAATACAGGATGGAATGAAAGATTTCACCACGACAGTCAACGAGATCAATAAAGTTTTGTCAAAAATTACGAATTCGTTCAAAGTAGTTCCTTCAAAGAAAGAATTACGAGATCATGCAGTACTGATGGAGGAACAAACAATGGGAGTCCCCGAAATTAATACTGGATTGACCATGGCAATGGAAGAATGTAAAGTTTCCGAATCCTCTGGGTTTAACTGTAGGCAGTAGGTTCCCGAAGTACCTCGGTTAACGCAGTATGTTCAGGCGGGACAATCAAATGTTCATCCAGAAAGGAGAGAATCCTGTGATTGGGAATCTTCGGTATCTAGTTTAAGTGATACTGAAAGTTCCTCTACTTGGTTAGGAAGAATACGAGGAGGCGCCGGATCTGGAGCAGCCAAAGATGGCGGAGCTGCCGGAGATGACGGAGCAGCTGGAGGAGGAAATGTAAACGCCGGAGATCCACCACCCTCAGGGTCAGGGCCACGGTCAGAGCATGGAAATAGGAATCCAGGACAAAGTCGAAGACAGAGAAGGATTCAAGAACTTCAGTATGCAAAACCAATCAAGATGAGAGAACCAAAGAGGTTCGAAGGATGACCTGGGGAAGATTTCGATATCTGGTGGATAATGATGGAAGTGTACATCCATGATGAACCAGAGAAATTCCCGAAGGATGAGAGAACAATTGATTGGATTGGTTCATTGATGGATAAATACGCAGCGGCGTGGTATATTCAATGGATTAAGGGTACGGTGCTGGGAAAATATCCTAAATCGATTACCGGTTATATACAGTCCTTGAAATTACGCTTCGAAGATAAAGATCCCAAGCACGAAGCTTAATCCGATACAGAAAAAGTTCGGTATGAAGGATGCATCAGGGATACCTTCACAAAAATCCAGATGTATAATGATAAAGCAATGGTTTCTGGAGCCGCTCTTAAAGAACTAATCCTGGATAGGTTACCCCATAAGTTATTGGAGCAAATGCATACTATCAATCTTACTGGAGAAACAGATGATGAGATTATCTCCAGTATTACGAATGCAGGAAGAACTGCGGAAAAATGGGATGCGGCTAGGAACAATCTTGGACCTGAGAAATCCATTGCCGACGTAAGGCAAGATTCCAGGGAAACGTCCCAACTTCCGAGACAAAGTCGGTACGTAAAGGCAAGGTAATTTGAAAAGAAATTTCAAAACCGAAGCAACTCGAAAAATCAAACTAAAGAGTTCAAGAAGAACAATAAGTCTAACTAGACTTGTGCTGAACAAGTTGAGGGGATTAAGAAGTCCGAGTTGGATTGGGGAAAGGCTGCCGGGGAATGTCAGAGATGTGCTTGGCCAGCGGATAGGAAAGAATCGCATAAAACAATGGATTGTTTCTGCTGGGCCAGGAAAGAAAAGGGAACAGCTCCTTTTCCAAAGGCGAAGGAATACCAGAAGCTTAAAGTAGGGGCTTTTGTGCAAGAAGAATCGGAAATAGATTTGTATACAACGGACGATGAAAGTGGGGAATCTGATAGCGAATTAGATGTTGAACAAAATCAGAGTAGCAACTCTGATGGATTAATGGAGAATGAGGAAATGGAGGAAGCTGAAGAACAGCACGAAAGGAATTTGTGGGACTCAGATTCGAGCTCTAGTAGTTAGGAAGCAACACTAAGCTTCATAGGTTGAAAATTAATGTTTTAACAAAACAACTCTGTTGGAAGACCTTTTGTCTTTTTTTTTTTTTTTTTTTTCTTCTGAGGATGGCTGGAAGGCCGAAACTGCTGATCAGTAAGGAAATACGATACAACCTTATTATACAGTACCATCCTCGTTTGTATTCGCCTACTCAACTAGTATTGTCGACCCATTGTGGCCGTGCTATTGTTGGAAGGATTGCAATGACAAAACGCAAAGCAACAGAACAGCTGGACCATACAGCCAAAAAACCAAATACCTCTCCAGATTTTGTTTTTTATGAGTCTTATCAGGCCATTAACAAAATAAGGGAAATATCACATACGAAAATAGGAAAACGAGCAATTTTTCGATTTTTGTTGGATTTAGATAACCAATTCTCTCCGTTAAGGTGCATGCTGGATCTTGGAAGTACCTCAATTGTGATCTCTCCGGAAGCCGCAAAAACCTTCAAAATTCCAGTTGTCAAGAGAATTAAAACAGTTAAATCTAAGGATGTTACTGGACGAGAAATTGAAACTGAAGGATTGTTCAAGATTTCTTTGGGTTTATCATTTGGAAATCATTGGTCTTATAATGAGAAAATCATGCTTTTGAGGTTATGAAGACTTCCTCGGACTATGATCGTTTAATACCAGCTTGGTATCTCGAAAAACACAAGGCTCATGGAACGACGACATCGCATTAGCATTTTCTACATTGCTCCAACGAGTGTTATGGAGATGGAAAATTGCATCCTGAGTATTCAAATACTCATGATAAACGAGTGGCTTTGGATAAGGATGTTATTCATATAGGAGCTCTCGTTCAGAGTTCATCCTCTATGTTGGAACGGTTAGCAAAATGTTATCATATGTATATATTGCTCTTTGATCAGGAACATGCAGAAAAATTACCTGATAATCAAGGTTGCGATCATAAAATCGAGTTAATAACCACAGTAGATACACTCAGAATGGGTCCGATTCATCAGTTATCACAAGAAGAAGAGAAGATTCGTGTTGAATATCTTGAGAAGATGATCAGAGAAAAGACAATACGACCATCAAGCAGTTCGGTCGGAAGCTCTATTCTATTTGTTCCTAAACCAAATGGGAAACGATTGAGATTATGTGTCGACTCTAAACATCCTACTGATCATACGAAACAAGATAAAACACCATTACCAATTATGGATGAGTTATCTAGAAAATTTAGCAAAGCGGATTTTATAACCAAAATAGATATGAAAGCTGCTTTTCATTTGATAACAATGGTACTCGGACATGAAAAATTTACTGCATTTCCGACCAGGTTTGGTCTATATGAGTATATGGTAATGCCTTTTGAACTTACCAATGCACCGGCTACATTTCAACGAGAAATTAATTGAATGCTTTGACCATTACTCAGGTTAGAATTGGTTATAAATACGAAGGAAGAAATCATTAAAGATGGTGGAATGGTAGTTGTGGCCTATATCGATGATATTTTGATAGCCACTAGGCATCCATTGATAAACATCATCAACAAGTTGGAAAAGTATTTCAACTACTTATGGAAAACCATATGTGCGTCAAAATTGACAACTGTATTTTTGACGCCAAGGAAGTTCCGTTCCTTGGATTTATAGTTAGTGGTACTGGCTTTAAGATGGATCCAGAGAAATCAAAAGCTATCATTGACTGGCCAACACATACCAATAAAAAGGAAGTTCAACAACTGTTAGGATTATGGAATTTTTATAGAAGATTTGTACCAGGATATGCAGCGATTGTATCGCCCATTACAGATCTATTACAGGGGATCTGATAAATCCATAAAATGGGAGGAATCACAAGAAGCGGCATTTTTTAAGATTACAATTCTGTTTACGTCCAGAAAGACAACAATATTCTGACATTATGATCAAAACAGACCAGCATTGGACGAAACAGATATTTCGGATTTTGCAATTGCCGGCAGATTGTCACAACAATTCGAAGATGGAAAGCTACATCCTGTTAGCATTATATCCACACAACTATCTCCAGCGGAACTGAATTATGACGTTTGTGATATAGATATGCTAGCGGTAGTATTTGCTTTAAAGAAATGGAGATATTTTCTACAAGGGGCAGAATACAAGATGATAGTATATTCAGATCATCAAATCAGAAGGCAGATATAGTATCCAGGTGCTCGGCGTTCGCCTCTAAAGAAGGGGGTACGACAGCAGCAGGAAATCAAATGCTGTTAAGAAAAGAACACTGGTTAGAAATCAGAGCAATGCAGATTGATGATGAGGATTATGAATGAATAAATATTGCACCGTTAGATATGGACCAATTACTACCTGAGGCAAAGGAACGAATGAAGGAAAAAGCATTACTCGACGAAGAGTATAGGTCTATTTGCACGCATCTTAGTTCCGGCGATGGTATCGATAAAAATTATGAATTGATCGACGACCTTCTATGTAGGAAAAACAGAACATAAGCCCCAAAAGAAATGCGACAAAGGATAATGAAGTCTGTACACAATTCGAAGGTAGCAGCACATTTTGGCAGCGAAAGAACTATGCAATCGGTTACAAGAAATTTTTACTGGCTAAATATGGAAACAGATGTAAGGAAGTATTGCAATGAGTGCGATAATTGCCAAAGAACACAAAGCCCTCATCATGCTAAGCATGGGCTACTTCATCCATTGAAATTAGCATGTAAACCTTGGACGCATATCAGTACGGACTTCATAACCGATCTTCCGGAGTCAGATGGGGCTACGATGATATATGTAGTGGTGGACCGCTTTACGAAGATGGCTCACTTCATTCCGATAAAGAAACAGGATTCTCTAACGGTAGCCAGGGCATAGTTAGAGAATGTCTGGAGCTATCACGGTTTTCCTGAGCACGTGGTATCCGATCGAAATGGTACTTTTACCGGACAATATTTCACGAATGTATATGATCATCTAGCCATTAAATGGAGTATGAGTACTGCCTTCCATCCAGAATCAGACGGACAGACAGAACACATTACTCAGGTTATTGAAAGCTGTCTTCGATTTCATTGCAATTATGAATGGAATCATTGGGCGTCTGTGCTAGCAATGGCCGAGTATGCGTATAATAATTCGAAACATTCGGCCACAAAGATTTCGCCTTTGTATGCCAAATCCGGTGTTGAACCTAAGCCAGCTTGGCCTAGGAAAATTCTGTTCCGCAATCCTGCTTCCGAATTGTATGGGCATTATATGAAAGCAGTACTTATAATGTTATCTGAACAGTTAGCATTGTCAATTGAAGCTATGAAGAAATATTACAATAGAAAAAGAAAGGATATTGAACCGTTTAAACCAGGAGAATTGGTTATGTGGAATGGGAGGAATATTCGATCAAAGTACCGATGCAAGAAACTGGAGGATAACATGTATGGACGTTTTGAAGTTGTGTCAACAGGAAAGAACGGAAGGTATTGTACTTTAAGGCTGCCGGAGTCTTGGAAAATACACCCAACCTCAAATATAGCCTTACTGGAACGATATCGAGGGACCGATCCCAAAAAACAAGTTGTTGAAATCGGAGCCCATCATGCGGGCTGGAAAACGGAAATAATAATTCCAAGCGGACCGTCTGATGATCATGTTAAGAAGCATGTCTACATGGTCAAATGGGAAGGGTTTTCGCATGATAAAAATACATGGGAGACTTATGCAAATGTGACGGAAAGTTCAAAATATTTATTAAAGGATTATTATGCGCAGAAGCCTACAATAAAAAGAGACGGAAAATATATGCGGAAAAAGAAAACATAAGTTATTTTGTTTGGAATTTTGTTACAATCATTGATTTTATTTCTTTGTTAAGTTGAGTGGTATCTTTTACTTTTCTACTTGTTATGATGGAGCACTGTTGTGGTCACCAGTCCTAGAGAAGTGGGTGATGTTAGGGGTACTCTCCTGATAGCGATAATGGTACTGGCAATAATTCATAAGAATACCTATCGCGGAGTTACTCTCGGTCTAGTCATGTCATATGCATTACACCGATTCTTGACCTTGCAAGTAGGCCAGTTTTATGTTCCTTAGCGGGAATACATAAGAGTCGCGCATCGATTGCATACGCAAGTGTTTGCTTAAGTGATCCATTGAAAGAATACATACTACGATGATTCGTATTTGATAATGCAATAATGCTGCCAGATTGAATGGAGGTAACTCCTGCCGAGCGCAGTATTTTCAACCATGTTCATATCCTAGATACTAGCAGGATCGTTTGATTGGACTGGAGAGTACTCCGACACACAAACACAGCAATCGATAGCTCAATATGCGAGTATGCGGGCCCTCTGGCTTATTGCCTCAGGGGATATGAATAGCCAGGGTACGTCCCAGCTAAGAGAATGTTCTCGGCCTAAACATGACTTGATTGAGGGAATAATGATGTCGGCGGAAGATATAAGGCCTGAAGCAACCCTGCTCATTGGTTTGAGTTAGTATGCATTGCAACGTCAGACTCGTAATGAATATGAGCTGATGCGCCTTATTCTATGTTGGCATAGTTTCGGTTGGTCGCCAATTCAATCTATGACACAAGCCAAATAGCCTCAGAGGGTCAGGCATTAATTTGCGATAAGCGCTGCCAACTGATTTGTTGGCGGACATTCCAACTACTGTCGCAAACGGGTAGTAAGATGTCTACGTTCAAGTTTCATCTGCCGCACTGTCTGACATGATATCATACAATGGATGGCCTGATTCTTATCAGGAGCGTAACGCTTTGAAACCACATTGGATGAACACGATAACCTACAGGGATGCGTGGCAAGTTTTCACTGGGCACATGACTTGGTTCATGACGTGACCGAGATAACGCTCTCATGAGCTTTGTAATCATAGTGTCGAAGTATAGGCGTACACAACCTCGATGACAACTATAAAGAGATGGCATTGTCCCGGCAATGAGAGGAACAAGCTCAAGCCGCAATCCACAGTCAACATTCAGAACACCGAAGACGATCTTAAAATATTATCAAGAATCCTTTTGATTAAAACATTCACAATTACTTTTACTACTCTTATTCACCTTCGTGATCACGATTTATATGCATTGACACAGATACACCGAATCTGAGTACGCACTGCAACAAGTTGTCAAGATTTTCGGCAATCTTCTGCGCAATGCCGAAGAGCAGCATTTAACCCATAGTTACAGGGTGGTTTTTCATTTCTGCAAACTCGAAGATATCGACTACCTGGTTCTGAGATAACTGAACACCAGCGCATTACCATTCGAGGAATATCCCGAGGAGTGGTTGTTCGATGTTGAGGTGTAATTGTCAGCTATTGAGGTGACGGTCGTTGGTACTGTTACCGGTTGTGCGCTCCTGCAACACAGGTGCAAGAGGTTGAGTCTTAGCATAAGACGAGGAAAAAAAGAGTTTCTTAGATAGGTGGTTGTACTTAAGTCAATAAATATGGTATGGATTATTGGGATAAAGCACCCCCGTAACGAACGGAGGGTTTTAGCCCACCGCAATGGAGGAGACACAATACCGTATCCAGAATCCTTGCGGCGAGGTCCGAGAATTGAAGAACCAGAGTGTTGTGTGTCCTGGGCATAAAAGGGCGAAGGCTACGATAGAAAGACATCCCGGCTATGCTTCGTCAACAGCACGCGCGCGGGTGCGTTGCTTGCCAAAATCACACTGCACACAATCTGCAGACACTCTGGAGACGCAAAGGAACAGGTGCACCTGCGCACAACTGACGCAAACAGCAGACTTCACAGCCGACTCCAGATCCGATGTGATCACTGCCCAGAACACCACCCACCTCAACCGGTAACACTTGAGGAGCTCAAAGTCTCGAAATTGTCAATTGGCAGGCTGGATACGCGTATTCACATACATATCTTCCGTGGGCTGAATCATTTACCCTCCATATATCTGCCCAGGATAGTAAGCACGATACAGATTTTGATCCAGATATGCTGCCCGATGAAGGAACAGCCACTGGTTAGTACACTATCTGCTGTTTGGTAATGCAGCAAACATTCTTCTTGAAAACCAATGCAGCCTATTGAGTGAACCTGGCAGAGCTGACTAGCATTGATTGAATGGCACGGCATTGTGGTGATTATTATTATCCTGAATTCGCGGACACTGTAAAGTATATATTAAAGAATATATTGATATGTATTATTACAGAACAATGCAGTGTTGAAGAAAAAGTAAATGGAAACGTTAGAAAGGCTGCCAAATCAACGCGAATGATAGACTACGCCAAATCAAATGATTGCATGATGTGGAAACACCCAGGGCAAAATGAGCGTCAACGGAACATCAACGATTCTTAGTCAAGTATCTTGGGTAATCTGTTGGGCGATAGGTTGCAAATTGTCATAAACGAAGCATTGGCTGCCTTCGTAGGTAAAAGAGACAGGACAATTCTCCCTGCCCCATCATGAAAATGAGCGGCACCGGTGCATCAAAGATCCTCGGTCATGTATCTTGGGTAATCTGCGTGTCAATAGGTTGCAAATCGTCATAAACGCAGTATTGGCTGGCTTTATAGGCAAAAGAGACAGTAAAACGCTCCCTGCCCCATCATGAACCTGAGCATCAACAGAGCATCAAAGATTTGTGGTCATGTCTCTTGGGTAATCTGCAGGGCAATAGGTTGCACGTAGTCATAACTGCTGTATTGGCTGCTCATATATCCAAGATGGATAGTGAAATGCTCCCTGGCACATCATGAAGATGCGCGTCAATGGAGCATCAATCATTCTTCGTCAAGTCTCATGGGTAATCTGGTGGGAGATAGATTGCACATAGTCATAAACGAAGTATTGGCTGCCTTTTTTGGCCAAAGAGAAAATGAAATGCTCCCTGCCCGATCATAAAGATGAGCGTCAACGGAGTGTCAACAATTGTTGGCCTTCCATCATGGTGAATCACAGCGCAATGCGGCCGTTAATGTCTATATACAGGGTTTTGCCTGTTTTGGTACACTAAAAGGCTCACACATACTTCGTGGTAGCTATGGAAATGGAATGAGTGTTTACTGTCCCAGTGGATATGGCAGGAATATTCCGTACATATTTGCCAATAATGACTGCCATTACCTTGTTTGTGGATGCTTGTGATTAAGCGCCACTCATATTACCGAAGATGCAAGACCCAAAATCGTTGATGCTCCATTGACACTCATTATGAGGATGTGGCAGGGCACGTGTGGCGATTTGTTTTGGTCATTGAGGCAGCCAAGGCATTGAAAATGGACGGTGACCTCCCGATGTCGATATTTCGCGATGAACAGTACCATATCTGAATGCGACCATAACTGTCAAACTGAAAGCGCGGATCTGGAGATTGGCACTGACGGGTCTAGGCAAACCCTGTGGAACCTGCCGGTTGCAGTGAATGGGTCCGGGATTGGCCTGCCAAGAGCCAGCAGGTCGGGTTTTTGGACTGCTGTGCAACCTAAGCGACCTGTTCTGCCGGTCCAAACCCGGACTCCTGGCGGGTTACCTGGACCCATTGCTAATACTAGCGCTATCATGAGTGATGTAATCGTAGCAACTAGGTGTGGGAATACAAGACCTAGGAGGATGGCTATAAAACAGGCGGCAGTGCTGCGGTATTGGAGAGAGCATCAAGTCAACACAGAAGCACCGAAGATGATCTTAAAATATCATTATGAACTCTATCTACTTCATCTTAGAAAGAAAACAAAAATTGCTTCACTCATACACACTCGCGACTGGGCAGTATCTGCCTGGACATGATGATACACAAGCTGAGTACGCATTGCAGAATATTTTTGAGAGTTTTGGCAAATTGCTTTGCGAATTGGAAGCGCACCTTGGAACCCACATCTACGCTGTGGTACTTCGTTTCTGTCAACTCCAGAATATCGATTACCTGGTGTTGAGATATATCAACACCAGCTCACAACCATTCAAGGAATATTCCGAGGAGTGGTTGCTCGAAAGGGTAATTTCATCTACACCTGCCAAGCAGACAGACGTTGGGGAACATTTGATTTGGAAGCTCTTGCAGCCGCGGCATGGGCAAGAGGCTGAGTCCTAGGACAAGACAAGGAGAGAAAGAGATCTTAGATTGGTGGCTGTACTTAGATGCAATAAATATTGTATTGATTATTGGGATATAAACACCCCAGTAACAATAAAGGTGGCCAATACTTCGATTATGTATACCCATGACCAAATCAAATTTAATAACCTGATTTGCAAGACGTTAAATTGTTGACACTCTGGTGACGCTCATTTCGCCAAGGGCACATCCGCAATATGCAATCATTTATTTTGGCATCATTTATCATTCACATTGTCTTGGCAGCATTTCTTGAGTTTTTGTTGATTTTTTCCGTTATCAGTATATTGTTCTTTAATAATATATATCAATATATACTTTAAAATATACTTTACTGTGTCCGCTAATTGTAGATAATAATACAATCCAAAATCCCATTCCTTTCTATCAATACTCATCGTCACTGCAAGGTTCGCTCAATAGGCTGCTCTGGTCTGCAAAATGAGTGTTAGCCGTATTACAACACTGCAGATAGTGTACTAACCACTGGATGTTCCTTTATCAGTCAGCATATCTCGATTATAATCTTTATTGTGCTGACTATCCAGGGCATATGCATCAACATTGAAAAATTGAGCGCATGGAAGAGGAGCGTGTAAATAAAAATATCCGGGTAGTAAATTGTCAATTTGGTAAGTTTGAACTTCCTGATTGTAGCCAATAGTCGCAGGTGGTATTCGGGGCAGAGATGCAATTGATTCTGAGGATGGCTCTCTGTGTTGGTCGAGTGGAGGTGTATCCATTCCTTGGTGACTCCAGCATTTCTGAAGATGCTTTGTAGTGCCATTTTGGCAAGGAAGGCACCCATTAGTGTGGTTGTGATCAAGCATAGCCGGTTGTCATTCTATCGCACTCTTCACCTGTTTATGCCCAGGAAATTCAACTCCCCACTTCTTCTCTTCTCAGACTTTGGCGCAAGATCTCTTGATCAGGTATTGCCTTTTCTCCATTGCGGCATCCAAAAACCCTCCTTCACACATTTTGGACATATTCAAGACCAGTAGGATGTTGGATTGTTCCCACTGGACCCGACCTCCTTGCCTTGCCATAATAGCAGTCAGGTTGAACACCTACAAGAAATTTGCTGCTGCCTTTAACAATGAGATTTGGCTACTACCCCAACCATCAACGCTTCTGTAGCCTCCTCCAAGCTGATTAAGGCCAGTTTGGTCCGCTGTCGGGGATGCTTATGAAGGAATTTGTACAGGATCATCCCAGAGCTGACAACATCATGATGTTTGATTTCGCGGACTGTGACTACCGATGGCTTGGTGGACCATGCTGGTTCCCTGTTCTGGGTAGTGGCAAATTGGCGACATCGCTCTCAATGTATACCCGCTGTATGTTATCCAGTCAGTGGAGCGCTGTTTACCCTAGTATGGATATACGAACATCCAACTGCATGTTGCTTCTTATTCTTGCTGCTTGCGGTTTTAGGGACAATTTTAAGATCTGCATCCTCAGTCATATTCACAGTGGCTACATCGGCACCTTTGCCATGGCCTGACTGGTATTCGAGATGTTGCTGTGGGCCAGCAAATGGCACATTGGATGAATCCACCATCATTTGGCTCAATTCGGATCCGCTATCACCATCCTGAGGTGTCTCAGTAGCCATGATGTGCTGTTGCGGACTGGAAGAGGAACGTTGTAATGACACTAAGTGGGAAGTCCTGAGGAATATATGGTAAGCTTCAAGTCTAAAGTGCAATCAGTAACAGCCAACATGAATGTTCTACTCATGATGAATCGTGTGGTGTATGGTGCAGGTTGTAGGGGTTTCACATGATCCCATGATTTGGAGGAAGTCGGTCAGATGTGAGGTGTTGGGTAACTCGGCTAACGAGAGCTTTTCGGCAGCCGCAATGTGTTGATTGTCAGTCTTCAAGAGATAATTCTTTGGGGGAAAGGATGTCTCATGATGTTTGTCTCAAGAAATCACAGGGATGTTACACGAAACTGAGGTTAAAAATCATGTCATCATATACACTTAGCATTACCATTCGAATTTTAGTGATGGTCAAAACCCAGACTTAGCTTTGTTAAAGTTGATGAAATGTACTAACCTTGACATAAAAGACACAGCTTGCTTCCTTGTAGTCCATATCTTGCAATATGCAACATGTCTCCCAACAACAAAGTCAACACAAACATCAATGCTGAAGACTCCAAAGAGGACCTGTTCACTGCTTCTGGCGGGCAAATACGCCAAATCGACAAACCATTCCACATGAAGATGTCATCAAGTGAATGAAGGCAGTGGCAGCTTGGAAGCACAATGCCTCCGCACACTTCAACAGCTCAATGTACATAGGTCTGGAAGCAATACGTAATCCTCCCAGACTCTCCGGGCGACCTCAACAAAGCTACAAAGTACTTCTAGATGCTCTCAGACCCCCCTGTAGCTAAGGAAAGTGCTCTCAGACTCTCAAAGAGCATTCTCAGGTGCACCTGAAACCACCTGCAGTTATGGAGGTGCATTCAGAATGCTACGAGATTTGACTTATAGAATGATCAAAGTTTGGAGCTCCTGTGTAAGGACCCATATGCCAGCGTCCGGCGCTATATGGATATGGTTGCACACGTGGACTCGAGTGACTATATATGTAGACGTGTAGATGTATGGGTAGTATTATCGCTAGAGATCTAAGGCTTGTGGCGAGCCGACAATATGGAATGACCGTTACCCGGCCCTGGACACGTCAGCTGCAGACATGCTGTTACATCATCCCTCTCGTTAGACGCAGACCTCCTGGGCTGCCCAAGCCAGTATAAGAGAAACGATGGAAAGCGAAACAAAGAATGCAACAATCATCGTACGTACACAATCGTACGAACCCATAAGTCCCACAACCGATCGGTAGATCTCAATGGCGACCTTTTGCCCGATCGGGTGCACGGGGAGAATCCTTCTCCACTTGATTGACTCTGAAGGTGGTAAAAACCCGTGCCGACACCATTTGTACCGGGACAAGATCCAAAGAAGTGAAGGAGAGAAGAGACAAACAAGAAACATCCAAAAGTGATCCCGTCCTCCATATCTCCACTTCCGAACCCGTACTGCACCGACCATCCATACCCGTAGTTCGTATATCTTGCTGGAGGTCAATGTCGGAATCATCAGTGTGGTAGAGCATCTGCTCATGAGTTTGCATCGATGGGAGCTTCCGGAGCCGGTATCGGTCGTAGCATTCGGCGATCATCATTCGTAGATGTCAATCGTGTCTTATTCGTTGATATCCAACATGTAAGCTTCTCTAAGATGGTTATACTTACCAAGTCCACCCGCGCTAGTGCTGTCTGAGCTTTGCGCTGTGCTACCGCAAGCTCTATGGAGTATATTCTGCAGCCGGTAGTCATTGGTAATTGGCATTGACTCGGTAATTGTCATTCGATAACCGCTTCAGTGACCATCTGGTTGACTTCATGGTTGCGCTCTTGATAGGCGGCTTCAGTAGCACCTTGGTCGACTTGGTAGACTTGCCAGTCGACTTTTAGTGAGACTCTCAGTGCGTATCTCGGCAGACTGCCTCCTTGTGGGAGATTGACTTGTTGGTAGGACTTGACTGATCTGACACGGCTATTTCCCTCCTTTTGACAATTCGTTGCTCCATCCTCGACTTCTTCATATCAATTGTCGATTGCCATTGTGGCTCAGAAGCTGTGCAATCGTGATCTCTCTGTGATTTGACACGTACTTCGGTTCGGCTTTGGCTTCATCTGCAGACTATCTTTCTTCGGCTTCAGTGCGTTCTTAGTCGACTTCTCGGTGGCCATCTCGGTAGGCAGCTTCTGTGGAATATCCGTTGGCTTCTTGGTAGTCATTTGGAATGCCTCTGGTAAGGTGGTTTGGCTGTCCGTTTGGCATGCAGTTTGGTGATAGTTTCTCGATCGTTCAGTACACGATCTGGTAAGCGTCTCGGTCAGTGGCTTGCTATGGTAGGGCTCTCGGTAATTGTCTGGTTTGATCTCCATGTGAAGTCCTTCGGCAGTGATATCCGTTGCTGTGTGATCTCGGTGATCCTCTCTTGGTAGTAGTGTTAGCAACAGGTCCAAATTGCCGGGTCGGTTCCGGGTCCAGTGCGAGCTGAACCCGGACCGTGGCAACGGGTCATACCACACGAAAAACCCGGACCATCAGAAATGAGGTGGTTTTACCCCCAAAAACCCTGCATTTGAAATTGACTATTTTGGCTCCAATTAAGTATATGAGTTCTGATCGTATCACAACATGAACAGTACGTAGATTGTTCAGTTTTAGTCGCTCTTTCACCTCCCGCTTTCACATTTGCGATCCGACAAGTATTCGTTAAGTGGCGATCGAAATCCCACCAATTTCGTTCAAAATCCGCCATTATTTCACAACCACTCAACGAATATCAGTCGGATCGCAAATTTGAAAGCGGAAGGTGAAAGAGCGACTACAACTGCACAATCTATGTACTGATCATGTTGTGATATGATCAAAACTCAAATACTTAATTGGAGACAAAGGAGTAGTAACCATATATTTGGAACCGCGGTCCAGTTCCAACCCGGCCAACTACGTGCTGTTCGATGTCTTCTCTGGGTAACAAACCCACCAAGACAAAGGTGGTCGGGTATTTGGCCGGGTCTGGAACCGAACCGAACCGAACCGCTGGTCATAACCCCGACCGCTGGCTTGTTACCCGGACTTGTTGCTAACACTACTTGGTAGTTATCTCGACTATCTTTTGTGATGGAGTTCTGTACGCTCGGTTGTCATTTTCCATCTCCTTCGGGACAAATTCGGTAGCCATATCACAGTCTTTCGGTATCTCGTTCAGAACTGCTTCCACTCGCTGCTCACCATCACCATCGCCGTAGTCATCGCCATTGCCATTGCCATTGCATCGGTATATCTAACTGGTAAGCTTTCCGGTAACCGGTCATACTCACCATACTTTCAATTGCGCTAGCACTCGAGCTCTCCCAATTCCTCCTGAATAACTCCCCAGGCCCAGCCCATCAGTGATCAATGTTGCAGCTTTGGAAGCTGTGTTGGTAGTCATCTTCGCACTCGTTCGGTATCTCGTTTTGAAGTTTAACCTCTCTTCATAATTCGGGGCCCGTGAGACGACTTGCCAATTCTTATGAAGCGTTGCGCCCTCTGCTCTACCGTTCTGTCAGGCCAGAGTAAGCGACCATTGGGATATCGACGATTTTCTTGTTGACGTCGGTAGCCAGTGTGTCGGTAGCCTGGGCTGTCTTGATAGCCGGTAGGAGATTGTAAGATTCAAAAGCTGCTAAAGTTGCTAAAAGTCGTGCAGTAGGTCTCCCATATCCGATCTCGTAATCAGGTCGTCTAGAGGGTCCATCTGCCGGGTTCCTGTTTCCTGCCAGATGCTGCTTGATTCAGAAATTGTTAGCGGTAAGGGTTGCGATTCCGGTACGGTCATCCCCCTCTTGTGAAAGTCGTTGTTCTACCGATAGCTTTATATAACCAGATAGGACCCATACGGCCCCCATTCAGTTGCGTTCATTGTAGATCTTCGTAACTTGGTTGATTGAGGCCGGATACCGCTCAACCTCAGTGATATATCATTGTATGATAAGAAAGCGCAAAAAGCCAGTATACCAGCAGAAAAGTCGGTATATGACAGAGCGGCTCTGCTTTGACGAGCGTAAGAATCAGGTGAGAAGATATGAAACTACCCGGTGTTGAGGATCCACGCAATGGCATCGATCCACGAAATCTCGGACAGATCTCGGTCAGAGCAAGTGATACCAAAATTTGGGAAAGATGGAGTGTGTATTTTCATTGAATGGTAAGATGAGATGGAAATGAGGTGATGTGTATCTACTCCGGGGTCTGCCAGATATATACATCCGGTCACTCTGTCCACATCTGTTACCCCTGTATCTCTGTGCAACCGCTGTGGCTGCTTGAAGGTGAACTTCGAGGCCGTGGTCAAGCGTGTTTGGAGACACACTTGGAGACTGAAATCACGTGAACTCAGAGATGCACTTCGAGGCCGGGATCGAGCGAGTTTGGAGATGCACTTGGAGACCGAGAGATCGAGTTAACTCATAGCTGCACTTGGAGGCCGTAATAGAGCGAGCTTGCAGACGCACTTGGAGGCCGAGATCGTGTGAACTTGGAGGCCATAATCGAGCCAGTCTGGAGATACACTTCGAGGTGGTGATTGAGCGAGTTTGGACATGCCCTTGAAGGCCGAGATCGAGTGAACTCAGAGATGCACTTGGAAGCCGTAATTGAGAGTGTTGGGAGATACACTTGCAGGCCATGATCGATGAAGATTGGAGGAGTACTTGGAGGCGGTTGATCTGGAGGCGATTGATCTGAAGGCAGTCAATCTGGAGGCAGTCAATCTGCGGGCGGTAGACAGGGAGGCATGTGCAATGGAAGCTGAGACTCTATTCATTGGTTAACTCGGAATTGCGGGAATGTAGAGAATTGAGTACTACAAGGTCCGCGCAGAGCTGAGAGACTGGCTGGGAGCGGGAGACGGTCGATCTTTGGATGATGCAGTATGCAGTGTATGCAGTACTCGGTGTGAATTGTACTTGATGTTAACTCTTGATCATGCTATGGAGAGATAGAGAGGGATGACTTAACTTGGTGTTCTTAGGTGACGGTAGAGTTGAGAACGAGAAGGAGCGAGATGAGAAGAGATGGGTCAGATCATCATGAGAAACTGGGACTTGGAGAATTTCGTGTGCGAGTCAGTTTACCAGCCCCGATACGGCAGGTACGAGTCCTGATCCCTCATGCCATTACATCGATACTGGGACTTCCCAACCCAATCTGGCAAATTGTACCCTTGATATCTCATATCCGCTCGGATCCTCCAGATGGTTCTCATCTTCATCCCCCATCCCTCTCATTCTCGTCCACAACTCTACCATCATCGCAGAACAAACAGTTATGACATCGCTCTCTATCTCTCCATGCCAATCATCATGAGCTGACCCTTAGTACAGCATAGACCGAGTACAACATACACTGAAGTATAGCATACACCGAGTAAAGCATCCACATAAGATTGTTTGTCTTCCCTTCATTCCCATGATTACGAGTTGACCACTGAATGAAGCCACAGCTTCCATCGTACCTCCCTCCACGATCGACCGCCATCAACCAGCACACCATGAGAGCTCAAAGGAAAACTCACCTTGTCACATTCCCACATTTGCAAGTCAACTAACTGATGAATAGAGTCATAGCACCAGGTGCGCTGTCCATCGACCGCCTCCAAGTACTAGTCCAGTCTCGCACTATCACATCCTCCAAACTGTATCACCAACCTCTCTCGATTACGGCCTCCAGGTTCACACGATCATGGCCTCGAAGTGCTACTCGAAACGCCCTCAATCATGGCCTCCAAGTTCATTTCTGAGTTCAGTTGATCTCTCAGTGTTCGGGTGCATCTCCATACTATCTCGATGATGATCTCGGAGTGCATCTTTGAGTTCACTAGACTACAGCCTCCAGGTGTATCTCCAAATACGCTCGATTATTGCCTCCAAGTGCAACTCCAAACTCAGTGATCACATTGTGAGACCTGATAATTCATATGTGGATGTGCAAGGGTCCTACACGCCATGGAAAAGTACCAGACTTCGAATCAGGTTGTCAGATGACTAATGAACTTGATATTATCTGGCCTACTAGTGTTAAGTGAGATCACAAAAACTAAATTAGTGACTAAATTTACTTACAAAATTTAGGTCAGTGATGTTATACAAGTCATAGAATGAGCAGTAAGTGATTATTACGAATCTGACGGAATGACAACCATCATGCTGCAATTATCCTTGTATCCAACTGCACAACTCTCCCCAGAGACTTGGTTCAAATGTTTGATATCTCTAAAATTGCTTATGGTATGTCATGGAATTTGAGGAGTAGGAGCTGAATAAGGATCGGTGAGAATGTCGGGCAATATTAATTAAAAACTATTGGAAAAATCAACATGCCGTGAATTACCAGCCGACAGCACAGGCAAGTTATCGGGCCAACTCGTCCATCACTCAGATAACGTGGATGGAGGCTGAACCGAAAGTGAGAGGCCACAAAGCTTCAGAATGTCAATGACAACAAAGAGAAATGCTATATTGGCTGTCAATTATGGCTATATGATTCATAGCATACAATTACTGAGAGTACGATGAGTTGTTGGATTTGTATATCCTAAGCGTCAACAGAGCATCAATGATTTTTAGTCTTACACATTCGGCAGTTGAAGATGTGCATTGTCACACCATTCCAATGTAAATGTATTGAGCAGTGTTATCGCTAACAAGGCAACGGACATGCTCGTTGCCCCAACAGAAAAATGAATGTCAACAGATCATCAACAATTTGTGGCCTTACATCTTGTTTAATCCAAGGGCTGTGTAACCACATTAACCCACAATCAGACTATTGGCCGACTTTCTGGGCCAAAATGCTTCTGACGACATCCCCACTATGTCATCAAAATGAGCTTTAACCAAGTGTTAACCAATGGTTAACCCAGCGTTAACCAAGTGTTCACCAAGAGTTCATCATGTGTAAACTGTTCGTCAACAAAAGGGTCAAATGAGCGTTTACAGAGCATGAGCAATTTTCGCTCTTGCAACTTTCCCAATCCAATGGCTATGTATCAATGTTAACATATAATTAAAGTATGTGCTGCATTTTTGAACAAGAAGGCTCATAACAATACTACTATCTCTTTCTTAAAATTAGCGTCAGCGGTGCAGCAAGCATTGTGTGCAGCTCAGTTGTCTTCACAACAATGAACTGCCTTGGGTCAATCCTAAATTGAATATTTAATGGTCAGTCTTTTCGATATGTCCTTGTATTCAACTTCACTACTATGCCTGCAATGTCTCACAGGTCTTACTGTTGTCTTGTGTGTAGCTCTAGAGTCAATATTGAAGATCCTGCAGTCTACTTAACTATTACTTAGCTTTTGACCATCTCACAAGTCAAATTGCACAGATATCATATTCGTACCACCCTATCGGATTCCGAATCTTTCAATACCTCGTTGAGAGAGATTGTGATATCTTCCCAAAAAACCTGTCATTGTTCACAATTTGGGCGACTTTGGTTTGCGAAACATATTCGATACATATTGGACTTCTATGAATCTGGACTAAACGCATCATATAGCGTGGAAGAATTCTCATCATGCACCATCAGGGCATTTCTATTTGCACTATGGAATTAAAGAGACCAGAAACCCTGGCATCATATGTATCATTTGTCATCAGGTTATTTGTCATCCATCAAAACATGGGACTAGGTCAATGGGGAAACACTCACTGGCCAAAGTGCCCATTGCAAAGTTGAATGAATTAACAGTGTCGGAAGTTTCTGAAATGACCAGTACAACTGTTGATAAAACAGCTTTGGCAATTCGGAAGAGACAAGGCAGTCGAGGAATTACAATAGTAAGTCTGCAACGGAAATTCATATTCTAATATTAGATCTTGTCTATATTGACACAATTGACAGACACAACGCTCCAAACTGGCCACCAAGGACTTCCCAACTGCTGAATATCACAAAGACACCTGGAATCGCTACCTCTTGTCAGGATTTGTTTTGGCTCATATTCCTTGGAATACTATATCAAACCCAGAGTTACGACAGTCATATGATGCATTAAGTAGCGAGCTGGTGCTTCAATCAGCCAGCACAGTTAGCAACATCTGCCAGAGGGAATACTGACTAACTGGGGATACAATTATGAAACAATCGTAGTCAAGAGAAAAAGTTAGCTTGGGCTTCGACTGGTGGACATCAACGAACAAACTAGCCGTAATGTCAGTTCTTAGTAAAATGCATTCTAGTCACTGGGAGCCTCCAGGAGTGTCTGAGAGGATATGGAGTGTAAACTTGGATGGGTCAATGTCAGGAGAGTATCAGACCATACAAGGGTATTCCGGCTGGCGTTCAGAGTAACTGAGATCTCTGATGACTGGTACAGAAGTACTTTTCGAGTGATTTTGATAGGTTTGGGAACACCGCAGAGTGTTGAAGAAAACATTGGGTGCAACAGGGTGCTGCTGGGTGCGCTGACAACTCGCCTCGGAGCGCTGGCGACATGTCTGGGAGCACCTTCAATCATTGTACAGCACTCTGGGAATGAGAACATCTTCTTTGGCAACACTGCTGGTGAACCTGGAAATCATAGCTACTACTTATCATCCAACAATTGTTAAAACTGTATATTCAGTTTGTATTCTCATATATGTATGTATGTATCAATGTATCTATAAATCTATATAGCTACCCATCCACACACGGTATATCTGGACTGGCTGCAGGGTGTGCTCGAGAGCATTCAGAGGTGTGCATGAAAGTAACGATCGAGTGAACTCAGTGATATACTCCGAGGCCGAGATAAAGCGCATTTGTGATGCACTTGGAGGTGGTAATCCAGTGTATTTGGAGAGACATATGGACGCGCTGATACAGTGAATGTAGAGATGCACTTCGAGATTGTAATCGAGTGAGTTTGGAGATGCACTACGTGGCCACATTCGTGCGAACCAGGACGCCAGAATCGCCCGAGTCTGGAGTTACACTTGGAGTCCGTGATCAAGTGAGTTGGGAGATGCACTTGGAGGTTATATTCGAGCGAGTTTGGAGATGCACTTGTACCGCCAAATTGACCGAAGTTGGAGATGCGGTTGGATGCCATGATCGTGGGAACTTGGATACTGTAATCAATCGAGATGAGAGATTGACTTCGATGCCATGATCGAGAGAATAGGGAGATTAACTTACAGGCCGTCATTGAGTGAGTGTTATGGGGATTCTTTATCCCAATAATCAATACAACATTTATTGAATTAAGTACAACCGCCTATCTAAGAAACTCTTTCTTTCCTCGTCTTATCCTAACACTCAACGTCTTGAACCTGTGTAGAAAGAGCGCCAAATCTGTAACGAAACCAAAGTCTGTCTCCTCGATAGATGTCAATTATGTTTCTCTGCAGAACAAATGTTCCTCGGAAAATTCCTCGAATGGTAACAGCCCGGGGTGAAGAGATCTCAGCACCAGGTAATCGATATTCTCGAGTTCGCAAAAATGTATAACCACTCGGTAGGTGTGGCTTAAACATTGCTCTTCCAAACTGAAGAGCAGATTGCCGAAAGACTCGACGACTTGTTGCAGTGCGTACTCGGATTGTGTCAATCTGTGTCCAGGCATATAAAGCGAGGTCTCGAGTGTGTGGGATAGTTTGGGAGGAAATTTTGAATAATGTAATCGATAGATTTCTTAATAATATTTTAAGATCGTCTTCAGTGTTCTGAATGATGACTGTGGATCGCTGCTTGTCCTTCCTCTCAATGCCGGAACAATGTCATCTGTTTATAGTTGTCTTCAAGGGTTTGTACGCCCATTCCTCGACACTATGACTACAATGATCATGATAGCCTTATCGCGGTCGCGTCATAGAATTGCGCCCGGTGATCAGTGCCACGCATCCCAAATGGTTATTGTGTTCATGCAATGTGGTTTGAAAGCATTACGCTCCTGATAGGAATCAGGTCATCCATCGCATGATATCATGTCATACAGTGTGTCAGACGAAACTTCAACTTAGACATCTCACTACCCGTTTGCGACAGTAGTTGGAACGTCCGCCAACAAATTAGTTGGCAGCGCTTATCGCAAATTAATACCTCACCTTTAAGGCTATTTGGCTTGCATCATTGATTTAATCGGCAACCAACCTATACTATGCCAACGTGGAACCTGACGCATCAGCTCGTATCGAATACGAGTCTGACATTGCAATGCATACTAACTGAAACCAATGAGCAGGGTTGCTTCAGGCCTCATATCTTCAGCCAATGTCATAATTCCCTCAGTCACGTCATCCTTACGCCGAGACTGTTCTCTTTGACCGTGGAGTACAGTAGTTGCTCTTATCACCTGAGGCAATAAGCTAAAGGTCGCGCATACTCGCATATTGACTATCGACTGCTGTGTTTGTGGGTCGGAGTAATCTCCAGTCCAATCAAAAAATCCCGCTAGTATTCAGGATATGAACATGGTTGAAAACAATACCCTCGGAGGGAGTTTCCTCCTTTTGATCTGGCAACACTGTTGCGTCATCAAATCAGAATTACCGTAGTATGTATTCTTTCAATAAATCTGCTAAGCAATGAGACTTGCTGATTCAATCGATGCACGACTCTCATGTATCCCTGGTAAGGGACATAACACTGGTTACTTATGATGTCATGAATAGGTGTTATGCATGGCGCGTGACAAGACCTAGAGTATCTCCGTGACATCTATTCATTTAACTTATCAAAGTACCATTATCGCTGTTAAGGGAGAACCCTAAACAGCGAGTTTGGAGACGCATTTGGAAGCCATGATTGTGACAACTTGGAGGCTATAATTGAGCAAGTTTGGAGATTAAACTGGATGCTGTGATTGAGATACTTTGGATATGCATTTGGAGGGCGTATTCGACCAAGATTGGAAATGCACTTGAAGGCCGTGATCAACAGAGATTGGACGATTTCTTCGGGGTGGTGGATGGATGGCATGCCGGGTGTCGTGACAGTATTCATTGGTCATTTTACTCGGAATGGTGGGAATATGGTAATGCAACTCTCCCATTGAGGTCTGATGGCGAGCTGGCTGATGCCTGTCGATCGTGTTGAAAGGCATGCCGGAATCTGAAAGTCCATTCAGGGGTTAACTTCTAATCATGAGAATGAAGCAAACACAATGAATCTGGGGTAGATGCTGTACTCAGTGTATGCTGTACTCAGTATATGCTGTACTCAGAGTTTGTTGTACATGGTGTCAACTCATGATCATGGCATGGAAAGATAGAGAGGGATGACATAACTGTGTGTTCTATGATGATAGTTGATTTGGGCACGAGAAAGAGTCAGACAGGGGGTGAAGATGAGCCTGATGTGGAGGGTATGAGCGATATGAGAGATCGGAGGTATGACCTGCCTGATTGAGTTAGGAAGACCTGGTATCCGTGTTATTACACGCCTGATTCGGACTCATACCAGCTGTATTGGGGAAGGTACATTGACTCGCACACGAAATTGTGTTAAGTTGCAGTATCTCATGCCGATTTCCCTTATCTCTTCTCATTTCTCTCTTTCTCATCCCCAACTCTAACATCATCTAAGAACCAGAAGTTAGGTCATCTCTCTCTGTCTCTCCATGCAATGATGACGAGTTAACACCGAGTACAGTATACACTAACTACCAGCATACAGCAAAGTGCAGCATAGACCGAGTACAGCATACAGCGAGTAGAGTATGCACGGTGTATAGCACACACCAAGTACTCCATACGCGGCGTACTGCATCATCTCACGATCGACTGCCTGCCACTCCCAGCGAGTCTCTCATCTCTCGGCAGAACATGTTGTACTCAATGCTCTACTTTCCCAAAATTCCGAGTTAACCAATCAATAGAGTCTCAGCTCCCTGTCTCGCCTCCCTCACGAACTACCGCCTCCATATTGACAACATCCACGTACTCCTTCATTCTCACCCCAGCATGGCCCTCATGTGCATCACCACACTTGCTCGATCACAGCCTTCAAGTTTGCACTCTGATGGCCTACAAGTATATATCTCCAAACTCGCTCGATCATGGCCTCCAAGTGCATCTCCATACACACTTGATTCCAGCCTCCAAGTGTGCTTGGTTATGGCGTTCAAGTGTATCTCCAAACTCGCTCGCTTACGGCATGCAAGTTTGCACTCTCCTAGGCTCGAAGTTCATATCTCCACAATCGCTTGATGATGGCCTCCAAGTTGGCACGATCATGACCTCCATGTGCATCTCCAAACTCCCACAATCACAGCCTCGAAATGTATCTCCAAAATCGCAAGATTAGGGCCTCCAAGTTCACACGTTCATTGCCTTGGAGTGCATCTCTCAGTTCACTCGACCACAGTGTGGTGAGACTGCGGAGCCAGAACGCAGATACCCCATCAACCTCACTTCGCCACATCTTGCATACCATACGAAGAGAATTCTGGGAAAAGAGCCGTATGTTCCAGTTGTTCTCAAGTCCCAATAATTAGTAGAACATTTATTGAAGACAAGATACAGCCGCCGATTCAATTCCTTATCTTATCAGAAAACTCAACCTCATATCTTGGAACCTAGAGTACGAGCTCACCACTCTGCCTTGTTGAACAAACATTACTCTTCAGACAAGTCGTCCAACGGCAATAACCCTTTGTTGATATACCGGTTCACATTGGAGCCGATACCCTCAATAATCGCAGAATATGAAATAATGCGCTAGATGTGGTTTAAACCTTGCGTGTTGTAGTAGAATATGAAATTATCGAAGGTTCTCACCGTTTGGTGGTGTGCGTTTTGAGATTGTGTAAGTTTGCTCAAACACCTTGAGTACATATTCACGTAAGTGAAATAGAGAAGTATGTTTTTAAGGTTTGTAGATAGAATTCTTGATAATATTTTAAGGCGTTCTTCACTGGCAATGTCTGACAGTGAATTGCTGCTGGAGCTTGGTTCGTCTCATTGCCAGGGACGATGTGAGTCAGTATATTGTCCGATTCATGGGTCAAGCTTGCCTTCGAATCACCGCCACGACACTTAGATTACTTGATAGGTTTTTGGTGAGATCATGGTGAGTGACTCATTGATAGTGCCACCATTTCACTCAACGTTATTGTGTTGATGCATGAGTCGTTTCAACATGGTATGCCCCCACTATGGGCCATCCCCGTGTCGTGATATCAAACTCAGACATGTGATAACGTATAAGTTCAACATAGTCATTTCGCATTTCTTTTGTTCAGTTGTTGGAACATCGGACGACTCAATGTCTTACCAGTGCTTATCGCAATATATTTCCATAGCTCATCACAATGAAATGCCTAGCCTTTAATTTGGCTATTCGGCATTACCTCAGAGATTTAATCCGTGATCTCATATTCTAATATGAGTATGACATGGCTATCCTTACATAATCTCCTCAATCAGCCGGTCTGCTTCTGGCCTCGTATCACAAGATGATGTCATTAATCCCTCCGACACCGCATGGTGAGGTCCGGACCTTCCACGGACCGGGGAGTTCCTCAAGCACATCTCACCGCTGGGCGGGGCAGCTTGCGGATCCCACTTACTTGCATGCTACGTTATCGTCTGCTGCACACGCAATTGTGAACAAGTGAAACTTAACTGAGTGTTGTCCCACTAGATATGATATAGTAGGTGTGGTCAGTTATTATGCGCACTGCTAATGGTTTTTCACATGCCAGTAATGGCGACATAATTGCGTCATCAAACTTGAATCCGCTATTGCAAACATGTTGGTCACTAATTGATCGACATGCGGCCCAAGTTTAATCCCACTAAAGATCACTTGCCTGACTAACATGATGTTGTTCCACAAGTAGGTGTTTTGCAAGTAAGTCACGTTATGATTGTCACAAGTACTTGCTGCAATCCATTTATATATCATCACTGCTGCTTGAGGAGAACCCCAAACACCATACTGGCTGGAGGAGTGTCGGAAGAGGATGGGATGATACACAGGAATACCCGGCCGTAATGAACCACACAACTTGCGTGGATCAATGAAAGACTTGCAACAGTGGGTGAGGAACCACACAAATCACGAGGATATATGGAAGCTTGGCAGGGGAGCGTGAGACCAAGAGTTGGGAAAGAAAGCGTGAATTTTGTATAATGCGATGATGGATATATACCCTAGGGTCTCCCAAATATATACTCCCTGTCGCAGAGTTCATCTCTGTCATCCCTGTATCTCCTTATGTCTATATATAGAGAGAATTAGATAATACAGGACATATTATGATGGAGTGAATCTTGTAACTGTAGGAAAGACGAATATGATAAACAAAATGACTTGTAGTTGTTGTTTATTCAGACTGTGTTCACTCTTACTAGATTATGACAGGACCTGAATACCCCCTCCACCTACAGGCGTGCTGGCTAGATGGCTGAGCTCACCCCCCACTACCCTTCATCCCCACCGACAAATTAATGTATAAAGACAGCTAGAACAGAACCGAGATGGAAGTAGAAAAGAACAGATATAAACCCCACCGCCACTGCCCCTCTGAACCAATGCAGTGATAATATCGCACAAAGTCCCCTGCATTGCTTGGGTTGAGCTCTGAGCTGCACACTAAGTATCCCGCAAACCAGCGTTCAGTTTGCAGCCATTTTCGAAGTCACTTGCAGACCTTCGAAGAGGTCTCAGCCTCTCTAAAATTTGACAAATCCAATTCTTCATCTCGTAGCATCCTGAATGTACAGCCATAACTGCAGGGGTATTCAACGGCACCTGAGAATACTCTTCCAGAGTCTGGGAGCACAATCCAAAGCTCCAGGGGGGCCTGGGAGCATCTGGAAGGACTCAAAAGAACTGTTGTGGGCTATGAGAGTGTCTGTGAGGTTTGGTTGTGGCTCTCGGACCGATTTACATTGTGCTGATGTCATGACTCACGATATAGAGAGCAATTTGGCGTTGAGCGAAGTACAAATCACTTTCAACGAGGTTGATAGCCTGCTCTTTCGATATTCAGAAAGCTAATTTAGACTGCTAGGTTAAGGGTCAACATAATGCCGCAAGGCAAACCGTACATATGAAGGAAGTTCTTGATTGTTCTGAACTTACCGTTGGCCGTTTACTTGGAATTACAACAGAGAATGATTTCTATTATGACTTGATTACTCGGGAACTACAATCAACCCTTGAGGTCTCCGGAATTGAGTAACCTGCAATGATGAACCATACACCGTGGAAGGAACATATCATTCAGCTCGCTTTCGGTGGGTTCATGAGCAGTCTTCGAGTACAAGGTCTTATGAAGTCTTGGCAAGCTCATGAGTGCGATCAGCAATTTGGAGAGAATGATAGACCAGACATTGGGAAGTGTCAAAGAATGTGAAAAGAGGGTAATGCTAGAATCAACAAGGTGTCTGCTATGAGACCAGGTTTTGCAAAGATAATTGAGAAAGTATGTATTTCAAGACATTTTCAAAGACCTGAAACTGACCTTCATACAGTCAAGAATGGGTGCTGAATTAAATACTCAGACACCTGGTCGTCAAAACTAGTTCATTGACTTTCACAAAGCCAAAGTACAAATCATGCTAGTACCGATTATGGATGTCACAATCCGGTGGAATTCAACACTGGAGTTGCATTGAGGAGCCTACCAGTTATGAGAATTCACCTGTGACTGACTCAAGAATTCCAAAAACAGTGATTCCCAGAAACTCTTCTCAACACAGGATGAATGGACCATCTTCAAGTTTGACTTTGTAGTGTTAAGGTGATTCTGATACTGGACCCTGTTGATGTCGAAAAGGTATATGGTAACTCGTAGTGTTAACAACGGTTCCTACCTGTCACTCCGGGTTCAGGTCCAGGTCCAAGCTGGACATGTGCCAAAGTGGCGGTCCCGGTCGTCAATACACCCAAACTCTCAACTCGGGTAAGGATCAATGGTATTGTTTGTATCCCGTCTGAATTCGGCGGGTTGTCAGCTGGTCCCCCAGAGGGTCCATTCATAGATTGATATCATGCTCTCTGTGTTGCAGTTTGTTAATAGTATTTTACCAAAATCGCGTTTTCAACAACCAATAATACGTTTTTGCAAGCTTCGCAGTTTGTAATATCAATCACTTTGGATTCCATGTTTTACCTTGAATATATTCGACTTTTGCCTATCAGGGCGGTCAATATTTCTGTTATAAGTGCGACGATCCGCGTGATGCCTTGATTACCAAATATGCCAAAGTATGACTGTTGACGCTCAGTTGACGCTCATTTTCAGGATGCAGTGGGGGGCATGCCGCTGTTGATTTTGCCAGTAATGGCTGCCAATATAAGATTCATTGATGTCAACAACCAATGGGAAATAAATTACTCAAGATGCGAAGCTAACAATCTTTGACACTACGTTGACGCTCATTCTTAGATTGAGATGGTGTCCGTGTTGCTGTCTGTTTTCCCTCCAACAGGTAGCAACACATTGGTTGTGCATAACAGTTACCACATGATTGTTTAAGTACCATAGTTACAAAACCACAAATCGTTGATGCTCCGTTGATGCTCATTTTAATGTATTGTCCACTCACCATCTGCTGACAACAATAATAGTTTTCAATATGATTTGAACATATTGGCTGTCTTTCTGACAGATTAAGTCTCTACCCTGTTGCAAAGCAGAGCGTGGTAACATTCTTGCACCATTCGCTCTCACACAACTGAAATTTAAATAAATCTTGTCCAAAGAGTTATTCCGCCTGCTAAACATCTGTTTATCAACTGATATTCATAAGCTACTGCCCACCATTCACCAATAATAAATCTTTAACTGAATCTCTCGGTCAAGACACATCATGAAGCTGGTGAAACATTGACTGATTCTGTCCTAGTTTTTCTTCACTCCCGTATTCCTCCCACTTTCAATTACACTTACCGTCACGAACTCCGTTTCAGCCTGTCTCTTTGATGTCTGTGTTGGCTGAATCAATCGGGGAACATTTGGCATGGGGCACACATCCAGCTGCTCTGGGAATTCCGGAACCTCGATGGCATTGTCTTGCTTGATATCAGATTCAACGTCCGACATCAAATCGTCATTGCTGTCATTCGGATTATCCAAGTGCCCATCACAGTTGAGCCCATCTTTGGTGTGCGAAATGCTTTCAGTTGGGCTATGCTCGTCACTTTCAACTGGTTGACAGTTGATTCGTCTGATTCTGTGGACATTTAATATTTGAGATCGTCCTCCAGGGGGGTTCTTTAAACACAAAGCTTGTGGCAAAGGAGATCCTTCTGACAATTTAAATGCAGTCACACCATCATGTTGAGAGAGGGACCAGGATGCTTTGACGATCTCTTCCATGTCCGAAATATATCCTGTGGCTGTCTTCTGCTTGTTTTGAATGCGAGATTTCTTCTGGGTAGCACATAGGGTTTGGTGGCCCTGCCACATCTCCAAAAAGTCGCAAACCTTGGCCATTCTGTGCAAGTTTCTTTACTGCATACATTTCTTCATTTCCAGTTGTTTTCTATATTCGTCATATCCAATGCTCGGTCAGCAGGTACCAAAATCCCGTTATTGGCTCGAGCAACCTGCCTTACAACAACTAGATTGCAAAGGGTCTTGCCAGTGTTAGCAACGGTTCCGGACCGTCACTTGGGGTCCGGGTCTGGGTTGGAACGCAACCGTTGCCAAAATGGCAGTCTGGCTTTTAAATAACCCTGCCAGGTCAACCCAGGTACGGTTTGATGGCAAACTCCCAACCCGACTGAATTGGGCAGGTTCTCAGCGGGTCACCCATCTGGTCCATCTATCGATTCACATAAGACCCTGGTTTTTGCAGTTTGTAAATAGTATCTCATCAAAATCGCGTTTTCAACAGCCAACAATACGTGTTTGCATGCCATGCAGCTTGCAATATTGATCAATTTAGAATCCGTGTTTTTCTTTTTATACAATGTATTTTTGGCTATAACAGTAGTCAATAGTTCTGTTGTGAGTTGATCCGCGTAAAGCCTTGATAAACCCAATATCCAAGACCGAATATTGTTGATGCTCCATTGACGCTCACTTTCATGATGAGGTAACGTATGTGTCATGCGCTGTTTCAAATGGAAAGGCCGGCATGACATCGTCTATCGATTATTACCACATTCTGACACTTCAATTAGCCAAGATGCAAGAACAATAATCATTGAGACTCCATTGATGCACATTTTCAGGATGGGGCAGGAAGCATGCTGCCGTAGTTTTTGGCCATAAAGGCTGTCAACATATCGTTTATTCATGTTTGGGAACCAATCACCCATCAGATTACCCTAGATGCAATACGAAATATCGTTGACGCTCCATTGACACTCATTTTCAGAATGGCGTAATGACCATGTCATTTAGTGTTTTGACAATGGAGGCTGCCAGTACGTTGGTTATGGATAGCAGCGGTCAGGTCACTTTTTAATTACCGTACATACAACACTAAAAATCGTTGACACTCCGTGGAAGCTCATTTTCAGGATGGGGCACGGAGCATGATGCTAGAACTTCGACTTGGAAGGCAGCTAATACCGGATTGATGAATGGCTGGAACCAATTGCCAACTCGGTTACCCAAGATACACAGCCTGGAATCTTTGACGCTGCATTGACGCTCAGTTTCAGAATGGGGCAGTGACCGTGTGGTTTACTCTTCTGCCAAGAAAGACTGCGGGTATATTGGTTTTGGATAGCGCCGAGCACATCACCATTCAATTACACTACCGAGCAGGCTAAAAATCATTGACGCTCCATTGACGCTCATTTTAATGTACTGTTTAGTCAAGAACTGCTACCATTAATCATTGCATTTATAATTGTTTGAACTTTGTGGTTGCCTTCCAGCATGATCAGGACTTGGCTGTATGGCAAAGCTGAGCCCAGTACCATTCTAGCACTGGTCACTCTCATCTTGTTGACATTTATACATGTTGCCAAACAGTGCATATTGCCCCGTATACCTTTGTTTATCAACATATTTTCTCCCACGACTGCTCAATATTCTCCCATAATATTCCTCTAAATGAAATTCTTGGTCAAACCACATAATGAACTTGGTGATAATACATTGACGCATTCTGTCCTACTTGTTCTTGATCCCCTTATTCCTCTTTGTTTCCATTATATTGACCGTCATGAATGTCGTTTCAACCGTTTTCTGTGATATTCGTATAGGCCGAATCAATGCGGGAACATTTGGTGCGGCAATGACATTCCACTGATCCGGTGTTTGTGAATCCTCACTGCCGTTGTCCAGTTCCATTCCTAACTGATTGTCTGCCTCCCAGTCTTCCTCGCTCTCATTTGAATCATACAGGTCGCCATTGCAGTTAAGCCAATTGTCGGTGTCTGAAATGCTTTCAGGTGACATATTGTCATCACTTTCGGCAGGAGGGCGGTCGATTCGGTTGATTCCGCAGACATTCAGTATTTGAGTTCATCCTCCAGGGAGGTCCTTTGCAGACAAAGCTGGTGGCAAAGGTGATTTTTCCTACAATTTGAATGCAGCCGCACCATCATGTTGAAATAGTGACCAGGATGCCTCGACAATCTCCTCCAGATCTGAAATGTATCCTGCGGCTGTCACTTGTGTGTTTTGAGCGCAAGATTCTTTCTGTGGAGCTCTTGGGTTTTGGCTGCCCTGCAAAAGATCAAAAAAGTCATGGACCTTGGCCATTCAGTGCAACTTCTTGTGCTCTGCCTCTCTCTTCATCTCCATTTCGTTATCAGCACTGGTTGGATGCAATTCAGGGTCGTCGGCAGCCAGCAATTTGGTATTTGCTCGAACAAACTGCCTCACTACGACTGTGTTGTGCAACGTGCCGCCTGTGGTTTTTGACTGCCTCTACTTGATCACATCTCGCCCAAGGGAAACACTGGGCTCCACTCCGACACCGTGAGGTATGATAGAGAATATCTCGCGTGCCAGGTTGCAGAAATCATCGTACTTGGAGTGCGATTCTTGGAGTTGCCGCCACCAGTCGGTGATATCTGGTATCCAAAACGTACTACTAAACCTGATTGGGTCGGAGTCGTAATCATTAAGATTCGAATTAATTTGCCCCCAGTTCGGTGGTAATTCAGGAGTTGAATTCAAATAGAACCCGGCGGCGGGCAAGGAGCGTGCTGCATGATCGCTTCGTCCGGGTGTCGTTTCGGCCACATTGTTTGGCATTAAGTGTTCCTGATCATCACAGGAGATATGATATGGATCATAACAAGATTGACCAGATCCAGAAGCCATTGCAGAGAAGATGAGACGGTTGGTCGGTATGCTTTCGACTTTAGTTACTGGCAAACGACGATGTTTAGCGCAGTTTTCGTTCTCAACATCCTTCAGAAAGGCCACCGGGTATGGGGTAGTATAACAAGTCTCGTCGTCAAGATTGATATCCATTCCCTTGTCCCACTTCCCAAATGATCGCAAATTCCGGAAAGGAGTGAGGATATGTGCCAAAAAACGACGCAGCGCAGTCATTGGTGTCACTTCAGAATAATATTTTCATAGCTTCTGCTGCGCAAACTTCATGGCAAAGAATATGTCTTCCTTTCATTGTGTCATCTTCTTGGCCAAGGTTCTCATCACGCCATCCATGTGATCAGACATGTCATTGTAGACCGTGATGACGTGGGGCAGAGTAATGGTATGCCGTTTCAACATCCACAGGGTCCGGTACTGGGATCGTCGTGCAACTTCCATGACACACTTGATAATCGTCCACTCATCCTTTGTTGTGAAGAGTAGCCGGTAATCGCTGCATGTTGGGTTTTGAAGACATTTGCTTGTGAATCAACCTGATAGGTAGGCGCTCTCGATCAACTCAAGTGTCGAATTCCAACGCATCCTGACCTCCATCATGTGTAGCTCATCAATCCGGACTTTGGCTTTTTGATAGTCAATGAACTCGTTTCGACGACCAGGAGTCAGCATAATCAATACAGCAAACATTCTCTGCTATATGAACATCAGTTTCTGCACTTTCAAAATATGTTGAAATATGTACTTTCCCAATCGTTTGTGCTAAACCTGGTCTCATGGCTGACACCTTATTGATTCTTGCATTGGACTCTTTTCGAAGTCTTTGACTCTTCCAAATGTCTGTACTTTCATTCACTCCAAATTCTTGATTGCGCTCATGGGGTTCCCAAGACTTGGTGCAGCCATTTACACCCAGACTTCCCATGAAAGCACCCAAAGCAAGCTGAATGACGTGCGTCATGCATGGTATTTGGTTTCTCAATGCAGGCCACTCGCTTGCAGCGGCCTCAAGGATAGCTGGTAATTCGCAAGTCATCTATTAATTGGAGGAAGCGTTATCGGTTGTAATTCTGAGTAAACGGCCGTCAGTTAGCTCACAATGATCGAGGACTTCCTTCAAATGTCCCGCTAGCTGTGCTCCAGTATGTTCACCCTCGACCTGTAATCCTTGATGAGCTTTTGAGATAGGAAATGAATGGACAATCAACCTCATGGAATGCCAGGTGTACTTCTCACAACGCCAAATTTCGATTCATATTTTCGGCAATGAGTGACGTTGTTGCTACTTTGTTTGTCAATGTCCATCCGTCCAGGGCTAAACTAACTTTGTTTCTTGACGGCAATTGCGTCTTAATTGCATCCACTGTCAGTGCGTATTCCCTCCAGCAAATATTGCTCAGGGTGCTGGCTGACGGTAACAGCAACTTGCTTCGTAATGCATTGAATGAATGTCGTAGCTTGAGATTTGATATCGCGTTCCATGGCATATCAGCCAAAACAAATCCTTACATGAGGTAGCAATTCCAGGTGTCTTGGTGATAGTCGGCAGTTTGAAAGTCCTTTGATGGCAGTTCAGAGCGTTTTATCTCTCACTTCAGTAAATATACTTCGTACTACAATATTATATTCGAATTTAGTTTGCCCACTTACAATCGGAATACCTCGACTTCCCTGCTTCCTGATCATTGCCAGAGCCGCCTCATCGACCGTTGTACTACTCAATTCGGTTACATCCGCCACTGTTAATTGGTTTAACTTAGTGATGTGCGCTTTTGGCAGCAAGTGTTTACCCATTGAGCTGGTCCCATGTTCGGATGGTGGCGAAGAACTTGATGACAAACAATACATATGATGCGAGGGCTGCCTGTCCCCTCTATTCCACAGTGGAAATAGAATCGCCAGGATGACGCATGTCTAGAATTTTGCCATGCAATAGGCCGCTTGGAACCGACATTCGCTAAAGCCCAGCAAGCATCGGGGATAATTTGCAAACTAAGCTCTCTTAAATCCTGAATAAAGACACGTTAATCATTTGAAAATATCATAACCTCCAGCTACAAGTTATTCAAAAATTTTGCATCTGAAATCGTTGTTGGATATTGACCTCTGGGTAATTTCACCTGAGTAAGAGTCAAAAGATAAGTTATTATCAGTTATAATGCTGGTTCTGAAATATTGACTTTACAGCTACCAGCAAGAAAGCTATCAGACCTATGATACATCACATGGATATTTCTGAAGTTGAATACATGGACATGCAAAAACGAGGCGGTTCCGATATCATCACTAGCATTTTTGTCTATCAAGGCAGCCGATAGTACGATTATGCGTTAACACCGTTGCATTGCTGTCTGATCATCCAACATGCAAGCCTGAAAATTGTTGACTCTCCATTGACGCTGATTGTTTGGAGGGAGTAGCGATATCTTCACGGGCATTGTTGCCTATAAAGGTGGCCAATATTATCATTATAGGAGTATGCCATTGCACAGCCCTTGAATAATCCAAGATGCAAGACAAAAAATTGTTGCTGCTCTGTTGACACTGATTTTCAGGAGGTGGTCGTGATATCGTCCCTGGCCATTATGCCCATTCAGGTGGCCGATTCTTTGATTATGGCATAATGCTGTCATCCAGCCCAGTGATTATCCAAGGAGGAAGAGCAGAAATTGGTGACTTTCCATTGGTGCTCTTTTCTAGGATGGGGCAATGAGCATACCGCTTGCCTTTTTACATCTGAAGACAGCCAAAATCTCCTCGTTAGATCGATGTGGCCATGTGACCACTTGATTGACGAAATGACCAAACTAAAATTGTTGACACTCCATTGACGCTCACATTAGAAACCCTACTAACATTCATTGGGTGCGCAATCGTGTTGCTTGAATTTCATACCGTCATTTTGGACTGCCCATATACCGTCTCAAGGTATAATCAGGTGCATCTGAATGCATCGAGGCCTCTCCGTTTCTGAGCCACCACTATTCACATCAACAGTCCGATAAATGATGAAGCTCCGTCAGGTTTTTGTGCTCTCAGCCAGTATGTTACGGCATACAGATCCATTGACTAATTTTAGACATATTCACCCGATATCCTGACCAATTTTTTTCGAGCTTGTTGCCTCGGTTTCCATGACGAACCATAAGCAATTTTCAGACTCTCAACCATGTGCAGCAGGTGTGAGCGCAGAGTTATATAGTTGGCTGCATGGACCAATGCAGCATGACGGCTGGCATTCATCAGGGTTCAGGCTGTGCATTGACTGCTGGTCTTATGACTCGTATGACATCACTGACTGTAATTGTCTTAGTATAGTTTGTCTCTATTTTAAGTATTACTGTCAAATGTAGCCGTAACAAGCAAGTCGATACCAAGTTTGCTGCCCAATTATCAAAGAGATTCGGAGTCTAGAACTTTCGCAAGGCCCGTACAACCCGTGCACACACACTGATGAAATATGATGTCTGACAATTAGGTCACTGAAATCATAAAAAGCTGACACACAGCAAAGTAGGTACACAGTTTGCTTTTAGAAAAGATAGGACCTGAAAATCAACTATTTGGCTATCTCTACCTACGGCAAAGCGGGAGCCATCACCATGTCTTCGTCCATATCCGACTTCTACATCAGCAAAATGTATTTCAGTCACTTGGAGCCTCCAGGAGGGTCTGAGAGGATGTGGGATGTAATCTTAGATGCGTCAATTGCAGGAGAGTATGAGACCATTGGAGGGCATTCCTGCCCGCCTAAAGAGTTACTGGGAGCACAGGCTACAAGCCTTGGAGCACCGACGACAAGCGTAGGAGAACCGGGGAGCTCCGGGGACAACGCTGGAAGCGCCGGCGACAAGTCTGGGAGTGCCAGCGACAACTCTGGGAGGGCCTCAAATCACTGTAGAGCAGTCAGGGAAAAACAACATCTTCTTTGGCAACACTGCTGGTGCGCCTGGAAATCATAGCTACTACTTATCATTCAACGATTTTTAAACCTCATGTAATCAGTGTGTATTCTCATCTATGTATCTATGCATTAATAGAGCTACCCATCTACACACAGTATATCTGGACTGGCTGCAGGCGGTTCTTGAGAGCAATTCGAAGTGCGCTTCAACATGAGGATCAACAGCACTCAGAGATACACTGAGAGGCCACGATTGAGCGAGTATGGTGGTGCACTTCAAGGCGGTAATCGAGCGTATTTGGAGATACACTTGGAGGCCGTGATCGAGTGAACTTAGAGGCGCACTCCGAGATCGTGATTGAGTGAGTGTGTAGCGGCACTTGGAGGCTAAGATTGTGCGAACTTGGAGGCCATAATCGAGCAAGTTGGGAGATACACTTGCATGGTGTCATCAGGTAAACTCAGAGATGCACTCTGAGATCGTGATCGAGCGAGTCTAGATGCACGTGGAGGCCATGAGCATTAAAACTTGGAGGCCGGAATCGAGTGAGTTTGGACGAGTACAGAGAGGCGGCCAATGAACGGCACTCCGGGTGCTGGGAATCGATTCATCAGTCTGTTAACATGCAACAGTTGCAATGTGTCAACGTGACTTTACCGGTGAGCTCTCATGGATAGCTGGCTGATGGCAGTCGATCATGTAGGGAGGCACACATGAAGCTGAAGCTACATTCAGAAGTCAACTCATAATCATGAGAATAAAGGGAAGACGAACAATCTTGGGTGAATGCTGTACTCGGTGTATGTTGTACTCAGTGTAAACTCATGATCACATGAAGAAGAGATAGGGAGTAATGACTCAACTTTGTGTTCTGCGATGATGGTATTGTTGTGGACGAGAAAAATAGAGATGGGGGATTGAGATGACAACGATGTAAAGGATTACGAGCAGAAATGAGAAATCAGGGGTACCACTTGCCTGATTGGGTGTATAGGACCTCGTCTCAATGTAATTACACTCCTGATCGGTACTCATACCCGCTGTATTTGTGATGGTAAATTGATTCCCACTCAAAATTCTCTTATGTCCCAGCTTCTCATGATGATTTCCCCCATACCCTCTCATTTCGCTCTTTCTTTTCCTCAACTCTACCAACACCTAAAAACACGAAGTTAAGTCAGTACTCTCTATCTCACCATGCCATGATCAAGTATTTAAACCGAGTCCAGTTGACTCCGAGTACAGCCTACACCGGGTCGAGCATACAGCGACTCCAGCATACACTGCGTACAGTATACACCGTGTACTACATCATCCCCAGATTGACTGTCTCCCGCTTCCCGCCAGTCTCTCATCTTTCGGCAGACCACGTAGTACTCAATTCTCTACATTCCCACGATTCCGAGTTAACCAATGACTACAGTCACAGATCCTGTCGCGCCTCCTTCCGTAACTACCGCCTCCGGATTGACATCCTCCCAGTACAACTCCAATCTCGCTTCCTCATGGCCTGCAAGTGCATCTCCTAACTCGCTGGATCACGGCCTCCAAGTGTATCTCCAGTCTCGCTCGATTACATCCTCCAAGTTCGCACAGTCACAACCTTCAAGTGCATCTCCCAACTCACAGAATTGAGGTCTTCGAACTCGCTCGATCACCGCCTCTAAGTTCACATGATCATGGCCTCCAAATGCATCTACACACCCGCTCAGCCTCGATATGGGAGTGCATCTCTAAGTTCACTCAATCACGGCCTCCAAGTGAATCTGCAAACTCACTCGATTAGGGCCGCGGAGTGTATCTCTATGTTCACTCGATCACGATGTAGTGAAATGGTGCAGCTAGAATGCAGACAGCCCATCTTCAACAGTTCGCCCCACCTCGCATGGTATCCGAAAGAAATTGGTGAGAAAGAGCGGTTCTAGCTCGAGATGCGTATGAAGAGGGTGAGAGGATATGAAGGGATACCCGGCCATGAAGAACCACACATATTGCGTGGATCCATGAGAGCTAGGCAAGAGTGCATGGAACCAAGTGCTGGGAAAGATTGAGTGTGTATTTCGTATATTGAGATGATGTCTATCTACCCCAGGGTATTCCAAATATATACTGCCTGTCGCTGAGTCCATATCCATTATCCCAGTATATCCGTATGTATATATATGGAGAGACTTAGATAATACTTCCCATATTATGATGAAGCGAATCATGTGACTGTAACTGACCAATATGATCAATGCAATGCCTTGTAGTTATGGAACTGTAAGCACGACTGGTGTGAGAATACGGCACCAAATCTCACACAGAGCTTGTACAGTGGTCTTAGCTGCTTTCGAAGTCTCCCACAGACCTGCGCAGAGGTCGTAGCATCCTGAATGCACCTCCATCACTGCGGGTGCCTTCAGGAGCACGTGAGAATGGTCTTGCAGAGTCTGAGAGCACTTTGCAAAGCTCGAGAGTGGGCTGGGAGCATCTGGAAGTACTTGGAAGCATTGGCGATGGCTGCTGGAGTTTCTGATAGGTTAGCGAATGGCTTCTGGACGGAAATACATTTTGCGGATATATATGCTAATCAACTACAGATGTGTTATTCAGGGGTAAATGCTTTTGGGTTCATCAGGATGTGGATCGCGAATCAGTGACGAATAGGGTCCTGCATCAGGCGAAATGTGGCTATGAATGTGTGTTACTGTCGTTTCTCCGAACCCAGCCTCATTTGACTACTGCCTGGTCGGAGAGTCCCAGCCGTCATATACAATTGTCCGCTGACGATTTCGAGAGTCTGTATATACTCTGCAAAGTATATCGGGGATGGTGTGGCTGCAGTCGTGTCTACTTGGTGCTTGACAACCACCAGAACATTCAATTCGGCAGTCCCATACCTCATATCTCTCTGACGCAAGTAGTAGGCTGTGTCCCCCAATCCAGGTTGAGTCAATTCGTCAAGCCTCATCTGCTTCTGCTGAAAACTCTCCATGTGGTGCTGTACTGTTTATGAGATTGTGCCGATCACCCAGCCAGGTTCATCATCATCACTCAGCTTGCCGAGCTCTGTATCTTCCTCATCATCTTCTTCGTCTTCCTCATCCAGCTCATCATCGGAACTTGCAAGATTGCTCAGACTGTCTCAGATTGCATTCAACATCTCATCATACCCAGTTGCGGGCTTTCAGGTTCTCCCCACCGCTCTTTGAGCAGTGGTCAGATCTTTCAGCTCTTGCATAATCGCTGTCTCTGCGTTGTGAACTTGCTTTGTTGCCACAGCAGTTTCCCTCTCCAGATAATCCTCAATCTGTTTCTCTCTCTCTTCAGTGTTTAAAAAGTGCATTTCCTGTCTTTTCTCCGCAGAAATCTTCTTCTTAGTTCCCAAGCTGCTCAATGCTTGCAATGCTCGGACCCTTTCTGCCTCCAAGCCTCACATGCCTTCATTCGCTTGAGGACATCGCCGAGTGGACTGCTTTGTATATTTGGTGTAATAGCGTGCTGGAGGTGGAGAAACGCTCTCATTCGGAGCATTGACCATTGTATCCTGTGTTGACCTTGTTGTTGGGCACGTTGTTGGATGTTGCAAGATCTGGACCACATGGAGGCAAGCAGAGTCATTTATATCGAAGTTCGGATGCTTGGTCAACATGAACAGAGCAATATCTGCGTTTTGACCGTCATTTCATTCGGAATTGTAACGCTAACCGTACCTCATGACATGATAGTTAGCATGTGATTCGTGTAACATCCTGGCGATGTATTGAGACAGACATCACCAGACATCATTCCCGGCAAAGAATTTACTTTTTATATCTATCAAACATGAGATATCAGCTGTTGCTCATTTCAATGTAACTATGAAAACAAACAAACCAACAACATTGGACCAACTTTCTGCACATTGCGGGACTGTTGGAATCACCTGCAACTTGCAGCTATACACAGCAGGAAAAACCTGAGTAGCGAGTGCAAGTTGACTGTCATTCATTCCATTATGACTTGTAGCTTACAATATATTCCCCAGGACATTCCACTTGTTGTTATCATCTTTCTCACCATTTCCACAACAGGAATTCATGGCTCCACAAACACCTCAGCCCGGAGTGATTCAATCCGAATTGAGCCAAACAATGGGCGCTTCGTCCAATGCGCCCCTAGCTGGGAAACAGCCGCAACGCAGTCACCAGTCGATCCACCATGACGCTGCAATTGCAGCCACCAAGAATAGGCCCCAGGATTGCCATTTGAAAAAAGTACGTAGAACTGGACGCAGCAATAATAGGCAGCAGCATCCAATCGGATGTGAGATGGTCCATATCGATGTAGAAGGCGCTCAACTAACAATATAATGTACAGCTGGGGTACTAAGAGAACTCCCTGACCAATGTATTCCGGCCTGCAATGGCAAACCTCCATGGTCGAAGAAGCCATTTTTCTGAATAGTCCGCAAAATAGAACATCATGATGTCGTCAGCTCTGGGATTACAGCGGACGAATCTTGCGAACAGGGTCCCCAGGAGTGGACAAAACAGGCATTGATGCCCTTGGAGGATGCTACGGAGGCGTATATAGTTAAGGTAATCGCCAAATCTTCCTATTAGAAGCGGCAACTAATTTGTGGAAAGTTTTCAACATGTCTGCCACTATGGCGAGGAAAGGAGGTCGGGTACAGCTAGAACAGTCCGTCACGAGTCTTGACTTGAATATGGCCAAGATGGCCAAATGAGGGTTTCCACGCGCCGAAATAGAGGAAATGCAACCACTGATTGAGAAACACCATGCTGAAGTCTGAGAAGAGAAGAAACACGGTGTTGTTTTTCCCGGGCATAACAACATGAGCAAAATGTATTTTAGTCACTGGAAACCTCCAGGAGTGACTGAGAGGATATGGTGTGTGAACTTGGGTGCGTCAAATTCTGGAGAGTATCAGACCCTAGGAGGGCATTCCGGCTGGCCTTCAGAGTAACTGGGATCTTTGATGACTGGTACAGGAGTACCATGGGAGTGATTGTGATAAGTTTGGGAACACCTCGGAGTGCCGGAGAGAACTTTGGGAGCACCTGGGAGCGCTGACGACAACGCTGGGAGCACCGACGACAAGTATGGGAGAGCACACAACATCTCTGGGAGCGCCGACAACAAGTCTCGGAGCACCTATCAGCGCTGGCAACAAGCCTTGGAGCACCTCGAATCACAGTAGAGCAGTCTGGGAAAAACAACATCTCCATTGGGAATGCTGATGGTGCGCCTGGATATCATAGCTACTGCTTATCGTTCAACTGCTTTTACAACTCATGTATTCCGTTTGGATTCTCAGCTATGTATCGATATAGCTACCGATCTACACACAGTATATCTGGACTGGCTGCAGGCGGCGCATGAGAGCAAGTCAAAGTGCGCCTGGAAATGTCGATCGACTGAACTCGGAGATACACTGCGAGGCCGTGATCGAGCCACTTGGCACATGACCTTGGAAGCGGTGATCGAGCATATTTGGAGATTCACTTGGAGGCCATGATTGTGCGAACTTGCAGGCCTTAATCTAACAGGTCTGGAGATACACATGCATGCCGTGATCAAGCGAGTTTGGAGATCCACTTGGAGGCCGTGATCTGGTGAGTGTGGAGATACACTTGGTTGCCGTGATCGAGCGAGTTTGGACGAGGACTTCGCAGTGGTCAATGGACGTGTGCACCTGGTTCTGAGCGTCAATTCATGAGTTAGTTAACTCGCAACCGTGGGAATGTGACAACATGACTCAACCTTTGAGCTCTCTTGGAGAGCTGCCTCATGACGGTCGATTGTGTAGGGAGGCACGCTGGAAGCAGACGCTACATTCAGGGGTCAACTTGTAATCATGAGAATCAAGGGAAGACAAACAATCTCGGGTGGATGCTGTACTACAGTGTATGCTCTACTGGGTGTATGCTGCACTAGGTGTATGCTGCACTCGGTGTATGCTGCACTCGGTGTATGCTGCACTCGGTGTATGCTGCACTCGGTGTATGCTGCACTCGGTGTATGCTGCACTCGGTGTATGCTGCACTCGGTGTATGCTGCACTCAGTGTATACTGTACTCAGTGCAAACTCATGATCATGGCATGGAGAGATAGAGACGGATGACTCAACTTTGTGTTCTGCGATGATGGTAGAGTTGTGGAAGAGACAGAGCGAGATGGGTGATGAAGATGAGAACGGTGTGCAGGATACTTGCGGATCTGAGAAATCAGGCCTACAACTTGCCTCATTGGGTCAGTATAACCTTGTATTGATGTAATTACACACCAGATCGGGACTCGTTCCTGCCGTATCAGGAATGGTACATCGTCTCACACACGAAATTCTCTAAAGTCCCAGTTTCTCATCATGATTTCCCCCAGCTCCCATTATATCTCTCTTTCTCGGCCTCAACTCTACCGTCACATATGAACACGAAGTTAAGTCATCCCTCTCTATCTCTCCATGCCACGATCAAGAGTTTACACCAAGTACAGCATACACTGAGTACTGCATACACCGCGGACTGCATCATCCCAAGATCGACTGTCTCCTGCTCTCAGCCAGTCTCACCTCTTGGCAGACCATGTTGTACTTTGATTCTCTACATTCCCACAATTACTAGTTAACCAATGTATAGAGTCTCAGGTCCCATCCCGCCTCCCTCCCGAACTACGGCCTTCTGATTAACCGCCTCCAAGTACTCCTCTAATCTCGCTCGATCATGGCCTCCAAGTGCATCTCCAAACCAGGTTGATCACAGCCTACAAGTAGATCTCTGAGTTCACTAGATCTCGGTCTCCAGGTGAATCTGCAAACTCGCTCGATCCCGCCCAGAAAGTGCATCTCTGAGTTGCCTCGATCTTGGTCTCCAAGTGCATCTCCAAACTCGCTCGATCCCAACCAGTATGTGCATCTCTGAGTTCACCATATCGCGGTCTCTAAGTGTATCTCCAAACTCACTCGATCCCAGCCTCAAGTACATCTCTGAGTTCACTCGATCTCAGTCTCCAAGTGCATCTCCAAAGACCCTTCATTCTGGCCTCGAAGTACATCTTTCAGGAGCAACGGCAGGTGTAGGCAGATACAGGGGTAAGGGAGTTGTACAGAGTGATGGGGCGTACATATTCGGCAGTCCCCAGAGTAGATAGACATCATGTCATTTCCATCTCATCATATCAGACAATGAAAACACATACTCTATCTTTCCCACCTTTTCGTGTCACTTGCTTTGTCCGAGATTTCGCGGATTCACGCAATAACGTGGATTCTCCACACCTGGTTGTATCATGTCTTGTCACCCAATTCCTACGCTCCACGAGCAAGCACAGCTCTGTCTCATGAATCACGTTTGGATGTCGGGAGTGGTGTGGAGTAGTGTTGATGGTGGGCTCTCGGCCTTCTAGCTCCATTGCTTCACCACCACGGCCTCCAAGTGGTTCATCTCCAAGTTCTCTTAATGGGCGTGTCCAGGTGCTGCTCTGATTATGCTTAACTAACCTCTGCGGCCAGATTGACCGTATGTATATATACAGAGAGACTTGAATAATTCATGCCATATTATAATGTAACGAATCTTGTGACTGTAACAAAGACTAATATGATACGATGAAATGCCTTGTAGCTATGTAAGAACCACTACTGTCAGCAAATGACACCAAGCCTCCTGCAGTTCTACATAGCGATCTCGCCTGCTCTCGAAGACTCCGGCAGAGCTGTGCAGCTGTCTCAGCTACTCCCGAAGACTCCCGCAGCTCTTGATTGAGGTCTCAGGAGCTCCAAAATTGGACTATCCTAAAAGTCAAATCTCATAGCATCCTGAATGCACCTGCATAACTGCAGGTGCTTTTGTTAGCACCTGAGAATGCTCTTGCAGAGTCTGAGAGCACTTTGCTTAGCTTCAGGGCGGTCGGGGAGCATCTAGAAGTAATTAGAAGCACTGGTGAGGTCGCTCGGAGTGTCAGGGAGGATTGCATGTGGCTTCCAGACCGATTTACATTTTGCTGACAAAGGTGAGGGCCGCGATAGCAAGACACCCGGCAATGGTTTATAAAAATCAAACGGATGGCTGCCTTCCATGCCAAGATGGCACAGCGAAGAATCCAGAGCCATGCTGAGGGAGCAAATGAACCGGCGCACCTCCAGCAGAGCCGGCGGCACCTCCGCCCGGAAGGCCACCTCCGCCCAGAATGCCTCCTGCCCCGCATGGTGACACTGATGGAAACAAATGTTATGAAATAGAAGGTATGCCATGCAGGTGTGTGTATATACATTCTCCGCATCCCAACACTCAATTTCTCCATCATAATGCATATGCCAAAGATACGAAGCGCAATTAAGAAAATATTCCAGATGTGCTGAGTATACTATCTGCTGCATGGAAATTGCGCTGACATTGATTTTGAAGACAACAACAGCCGTTTGGGCGAATCTGAGGGCGAGGATGAGAGTTCATTGAAAGGAAAGGGAGTTTTGGGTAATATCATTATCTATAATTAGTGGACACTTTGAAGTATATTTCAAAGGATATATTCATATGCACAGTTGAAGAGCAATGTAGTGATAAATGAAAACATACACGACGAGAATAGAATGACTGCCAAGACACAGTTATTGATGTTCTATGCCAAAGTGAATAGTGGCATAATGTGGATACGCCTGTGGCAAAATGAGCGTGAATGGAACGTCAATGATTTTTCGTCCTGTAAGTCTGGTTATTAAAATGTGAATTAGTCATTGTTATCTATAATCATCGTATTGGCTGCCTTTATAGGCAAAAGAGAATCCTACACTCTCCCTGCCCCATCTTGACAATGAGCGTCAACAGAGCAACAATGATTTTGGGTTTTGAATCCTGAGTAATCTTGGTGGTAAATGATCGCGGACATCTAAAAACAACGTTTTGGCAGCCTTTATAGGCTGATAAACAAGAGATGGTCCCGCGACAGCCTCCTGGACAATCACAACTTAACCAATTCTCAATGCTGCAACTCAGTGATCCTGAACTGATTAACCTATAAACCAGGTCAAAACTCCATATAAAGACATAAGCGCCCATCTCGTGCTTTGATTAACCATCATGCATGGCCGATAATCATTGACGCTCCATTGATGCTTATTTTCATGATTGGGCAGGTTCCTCATTGGTCTTGAAAGGCGGCCAATACAACGATTATGCATAATAAACAACAAGTCACTCTTCAATTACCTGACTTACACAACCAAAAATCATTGATGCTCCGTTGACGCGCATTGTGAGAATGGGGTAGCATGCGTGTCACTTTTGTTTTTGGCTTCAAAGGCGGCCACTACCTCATTTTCGAATGTTTGCAAGCAATCGCCTTATAGATTACGAAGATCCAAGACCAAAAATCATTCACACTCCATTGACACTCATTTTCATGATGGGACAGGGAGCCTGTCGGTAGTATCTGTGGTTATACAGGTAGCTAATTCATCCGACTAGAACAATGGTTTACCGAAGTCAATATTTTGCAATTAGCAGGAGGATATCTAAATGCGACCATAAATGGAAAACCTGAATGACAGAACCAGAGATTGGAACTGATGAGTCTAGCCACACCTGGCAAAACCCACCGGTTGATGCGTATGGGTCCGTGTTTGACCAACCAAGACCCGGTGGGTCAGGGTTTTGGACGGGTCTGGAAGCAAACTGCACTGTTTTTGTGGTCCGAACCCTGACCGCTGGTTGGATGCACGGACCCGTTGCCAAAACTAGGTCTGGTGCCACATTGGAGTGATCGGGGTACTTTCAGTGTGTTGCCTCCTTTTGGCGCCAACAGTCGGTTATATCTGGTATCCAAAATGAAGTGCTAATCTCCATTGGGTCGGAGTTGTAATAATTGAGATTTGGATCAATTTGCCCCCAGTTCTTTGGAGCTTCAGGCGATGAATTCAAATAGAGGCTGGCGACTGTCAATAAGCGTGCTGCGTGATCGCTTCACCCAGATGTCATTTCAGCAACATTGTTAGGCATCAGGTATTTTTCATCATCGCTGGACAAACAGTATGCATCGAAGGATGATTGATCGGATCCGGAAGCCGTTGTGAAGGGGACGAGATTGCTGCGGAGTACCCTTCCAGGTGTCTTGACTGGCACACATCGATGTTTTGCACAGTATTGATTCTCCACATACTTCAGTAAGGCCTGTTGGTACTGGGTAGTATAGGATGTCTCGTCCCCAGAATTAATATCCATTCCTTTGTCCAAATTTCTCAATGATTGCAACATCCAGAAAGGATCGAGGATGTTTGCTGAAATGAGAAGCATACCTGTTGATTGAGTCACTTCAGCATAATAATTGGACAGCTTCTGTTGAGGTGACTTCACGGCAAAGAACAAGTCTTCGTTCCAGAGAGTCTTCTTCCTGGTGAAAGCTCACACAATGACATCAATATGATCGAACAAGTCGTTAGAGAGTGTGATCACGTGATGCAATGTGACTGCATGCTTCTTCGACACCCAGAGGGTCCAATATTGGAATGGCCTTAGTACTTCCATAACATACTTGAATATCGTCCATTGATCCTGTATTGTGAAGAGTGGATAGTAATCGCTGTATTTTGGATTTCAGAGCCACTAGTGGGTGAATTCGCGTAATCGGCAGTTTCGCGCAAGCAACTCTAGCGATGAGTTCCGGGGTATCTTCACATCCATAATCGGTGGTACAGCAATGATTCAGACTTTGCCTTTTGGAAAGCCAATGAGCTCGTTTCCACCACCAGGTGTCAGCGTACTCAATACCACAAGCATTCTCTGCCTTCAGAAGGTCAGTTTCAGCACTTTCAAAATATTATGAAATATGTAATTTGTCAGGGCACGTATGCCTACGTTCAGCCTCATATGTATAAGTATGGTATTTGTTGGAATACGGTCGAAAATGTGGATGCAAGTGATAGCAGATGTACATGTATAGGTAAGATTATCGCTAGCGATCGAAGGCTCGTGGCGAGCCGACGATATAGCATCGCTGTTACCCTGCCCCGGGTCACATCCCGCTGTTACATTATCCCCCTCCCTCGGCGCAGATCGCCTGGGCTGCATCCACCATTCAAGGGAAAAGGAAAGGAAAGGAAGGATTCAACAATCATGCCGCGTACGGACTCGTCCAAACTCAAAAGTCCCGCTACCGATCAATTCCGCTGACGGTCACCTTTCGGTAGATCGGGCGCGCGGGAAAATTCCACCTTCCTCTGACTGAGATCCGGAGGTGGTAAAACCTATGCCGACTTCATTTGTACCAGGCCGAGATCCAAAGAAGTAATCAATTATGGAGAAGAGAAGAGAACAGAAAAAACAGAAGGAAGGAATATCCAATTGATAACTTTCCTCGAGTCCTGAGTCCCAAAAGTCTTGACCCAGTTCCTCCGCCCAGAGCCTCGGACCTCAATTCCACATTAGCTCGGCTCCCAACCTCATACAGCATCCGACCTGCCATCCAGTACCGCACTTGTAGCTCATGTCTTGTCATAGGTCTTGGTCAGAATAGTCAGGGTGGTACAGCTTCCGCTAATGACTTGGCATCGATGGGATCTTCAGCTGCTGGCATCGTTCATTGCCATTGGTAATCATCAATCGTATACGTCAATCGTGTAGTCTCATCTCATTTGTTGACATCTACCAAGTGAGCTTCTCTGAAGATGGTTATACTTACCAAGTTCAAGCGGGCTAGCGCTGTCTAAGCTCTGTGCAGTGCTTCCGCATGCGCTGCGTGTGTTGCAGCCGGTAGTCATCGGTACTCAGCATTGAATCATAGATGCGGCATGATGTGGTAATCATCATTGGAAGTCCGCTTCGGTGACCATCCGGTTGACTTCAAGGTTACGCTATCGACAGGCGGCTTCAGTAGAATCCTGGTCGAATTCTTGGTAGACTTGTCGGTGCGTGTCTCGGTAGGGTGCCTCTGGTGGGCTTTTGGCTGGTTGGTAGGACTTGAAGGTAGGCATTTGACTTGTCAGTACATGTCTCGGTAGACTGCCTCCAGGTTGGCTTTTGACTTGTCGGGAAGACTTGACTGATTTGACACGACTATCTCCCTCTATTCGGAAATCCGTTGCTCTGTCGATGACTTCATCATATCGATTGTCGATTGCCATCCTGGCGCGGTAGCAGTGTAACTTGCATCTCTGAATTGATATTGGGATTCATTCGTGATTCGGGATTGTAATTGTAATTCTCTGATTCAACATGTAATTCTGTGCAGACTATCTTCCTTCGGATTCTGTCGTCCTTCTGCGTTGTCCACTGTCGAGTAACTGTCGTGGCTTGCTCTGTCTGTTGACTTACTGTCGCATGAAGCATCCCAATGCGCTCAATCTCGACGTCATTGCAATGCCTATGGCCTGTCGTGATCTGTTCTGCCTGTTGACTTACTGTCATATGAGGCGTCCCAATACACTCAATCTCGATGTCATTCACAACGGCGCCTTGTCTTGACTTTGGGCAATGATGTGAGCTTTCGCTCCAGGCATCGTCATAGCCGTCAGTTTTCATGTCACTCGCTGGTAATCATTAGATGATGGTCGAATGCGCCAATTGCATCCGGCGTGCTCAGTATGTCATTGATCCATATCTAACACGTAAGCTACACAGTGGGTAGTCATACTCACCGCGATAGGAGTGCGCCTCTGCTTTCGGAAAGCCGCAGTGTATGTGCGGATGCCGGAATCTCTTGTTTCTGCATCTCGTAGGGTCTCGGTGGACCACCTGTTGGTAGAAGTCATTCTGATGATAGCTTCGCTGCGTTCTTGGTCAACTTCTCTTGGGCATCTGTAGATGGCTTCAGTAGAATATCCGCTGGCTTCTCAGTAGTCATTGGGTAAAATTGTTCTGCATTCAGTTTGGTAGGCCATTCAGTGAGAGTTTATGATTGTTCGGTATACCATTCGGTTAGTGTCTTGGTCTGTGGCTTGGTACAGTAGGGTTCCCGGTAATCCTCTTGGTCTCCATGTGATGTCCTTTGGCAGTGATATCCGTCGCTGTGAGATTTCAGTGATCATCACTTGGAAGTCATCTCGACTGTCTCATGTGATTCCATTTGGTAGACTATTACGTATGCTCAGAGGTCATTTTCAATCTCCTTCGGGACCAATTCGGTAGCCATATCACAGTCATTCGGTCTCTCGCTCAGCAAGGCATTGGTAGACATATTTGCAAGGTGTTCTGGGCGTCCGTTGATTGCTAGGTGAACATATTGTCTCAGATCGCAGGGAGCGCTCGCTGGCTCTCCTCCGGGTGTGCTTGTGTATTCATGGTGCTTCGTTTCTGCACTTCCGGGATGGTGATTGTTTGCGGTAGGGGTTGGTTGAGATTCCAGTACGGTCATCCCCTTCTGTTAAAAGTCCTTGCTCCGCCAGTGACTAATCCCATATGGCTTCATGTGGAACCTCAATTGTAAGGGCTTGATTCAGAAGTCGATTGCAGTTGACAATTGTCATCATAGTTGTGTAGCTAGGGATCGCCGAGTCTGAGTTGGGATCTGATTCATGGTCGTAATGCAACTTAGAAACAGATATGGCATTGTAATCTGCATTGTAACCGGCATTGTATTCCACACTTGATTGGGTGTCTTAAATAGCAGTCCGGATTGTACTCGGTATGGCAAGGCCGCTGGTAAATTGTTTATCTGCATCTCTGCACTCAATTGCGAGTCTCGTGGATTGCCATCGAAAGTCAGTATTTCAGATAGGGTAGATTTCTACATTACTTTGTGTATGTTGCCATAGTCAAAGATTGATTGTCATCCATCTCCAAGCATCTCCGGAATGGGAATATCGGCGCTTGTCAGTCCAATTCACATAGTGTCAATGATATCTTCAAGCAGGGATGACGTGGCCGGGATTCCATTTGCTTCGTACGTCTTCGGCATTCCAAAGTGCACTGTTCGCTCTCAATTGTGATTTGTCTGTCAGGATTATCTCCAAACTGCTCCATCTATGTTAGCCAAAGAATCATGAAAGGATGGTAGCGGTGGAAAGGAATATCCAGGGGGCCTTGTCATCAACGGTTCGCCTACACAGAAGCCAAGCCCCATGGTCCAGTCACTGCCTGCTGGACTCGGCGAGCCGGCAGCAGTCATGCAAGCGTCTCATCAGAGGGGCTCTTCTGCCCCACCTACCGCCGCTGCTCCCTGCTGGTCGTGTTCCGCCCTTGGGTCTGTATCACCTGGTGAATCCAACGTGATGTCTTCCAAAGTCACTCCCAGCCGACCAATGCATTCTCCAGTCTGTCGGGCAAGATGAAAGGAAATGAAAACGCTAGAAAGGCTGCCAAAACAATGTGAATGAAGGATTACGCCGTATCATATGATTGCATATTGTGGATACACCCGTGGCAAAATCAGCATCAAGCGAGCGTCAACAATTTTGGGTCATGTAACCCTTGTAATTAAAAATTGATTTGTTCGTGGTTATACATAATCGACGTAGTGGCAGACATTTTCAGTAAAAATTATAATGACAGACTCCCTACCTCATCTTGAAAATCAGCGTCACCGCAGCGTCAACAATTTTGTGTCATGCGTCCTGGGTAATCACACAGCCGATAGGTTGCAGTTAGTCACAAAGGAATTTTTGGCCGCCTTTATAGGCAAAACAGATTGCAATACCCTTCCAGCCGCATTATGCAAATGGGCATCAATGGAGGGTCAACGATTGATGGTGGTGTATCTAGGGAAATCCAATGGGTGACATGTTGTATATCGTGATACACAGAGTATTGCCTGCCTTGATACGTAAGAGGGAAACAGAAATGCTCCCAGCCCTATTGTGAAAATGTGCATCAACGGAGTGTCAACTATTGTCGGCATTTCATCATGGTTAATCACTGCACAATGCGGCCGGTATGGACTATATACATCGTTTTGACTGTATTTATACGCTACAAGGCTCAAGAGTACTTAGTGGTAGCTCGGTTCACTGAAATCAGTTGGTACTATCCCAGAGGATTTGGTGGGAATAACGCGTACATATCTGCCTATGAAGGCTGCCATATCCTTCTTTATGGATGCGTGTAATCAAGCGCCACTTATATTACCGAAGATGCTAGACCAGAAATCGTTGACACTCAGTTGACGCATCTTTTCAGGATGTGGCAGGGCGCATGAGTCTGTTCATTTTGCTCAGTAAGGTGGCCAATACATCTAAAATGAAACGTAACGTAACCATGTGAATATTTGACAATTAACCGTAGGATATCTGAATGCGACCATAATTGAATGTGAACACCGATATGCAGAACCAGAGATTGGAACCGGGAGGTGTGGCCAAGCACGACGAGACCCGCAGGTTGACAGGGACGGATCCCGGTCTTGCCCGCTGAGAGATAACAGGTCGGGTTGTTGGACTGGTCTGGAACCGACCAGACCCCATTTGTCGGTTCAACACAGGACAGCTGGCGGGTTACCCTGACCCGTTGGGAATACTATCCCTTCCCCATTCAGAAAATGAGCATCAACAGAGGGTCAACCATTTTTGGTCTTGCATCCTCGGTAATATAAGTGACTTTGAATGATATACATCCCTAAACATGTAGTTTGCAGCCAATATAGTGTTACGCCTTTAGTGTTACAGGATACTTCCGGGATCATACAGGATCACTCGACAATCCACATGGATACTCAATCCGAAATCATGAAATATCACCTGGATTTCCTAATTCAATCAAGCTTGGGGATCTGTTCTCATATTGGTAATATCTCCATTACCCTACCTTCATACCAATCGATCAACGACAGCTATCAAGACGAGCGCAAAGATGATGTGTTTTATCTTCAGATCGGTATTGGTTGTAGGATTGCCATTGTCAATGGTCATTCCTCCTCGACAGGAAAATTAGTCCCTGGTCGCTGAACAAACGACTATTCTCTGATGCTCCAGTGGTTCATTCTTCATGAGATGGGATTTCTTCAATTTCGGAACAGTATCACATCTCGAGATGTGAAGAGTCATTGTGGAGAACAGTCGAGAAACACTAATCGATATGTCACAGCCCATTCGACTGAATGGACTTATACGAAGAAACCCTTATTTCGACCACACCTTCTTGGTCCGGGCAAAAAAAGACTTGGGATTCATACATCTTTAGACGCGCGGGATACTTTCCCTTCAATATATGGCTAAATAGCTCAGTTTCAGAATACTGTATATTTGGCTCCAATAAAGCGTAGTCAAATTAAGTGTTCAGTTGTTTGCCACATGCTATCGAATATATAATCTACATTAAGATTTACCTACGGATACCTATTGACCATGTCGACCTGGAGGATAAGCCTTAACCTTTTTCCGGTGTATTATCTATTAGTTCTGTATCAAAGTCGACGAGGATACTGCTCTGTTTAAGTCCGGAGTTGTATGTTCATCTTCAGTTCTATATTACGGATAATCCCATCACTCTTTATACTTGGTTATCCTGAGTACTTCGTCGAAGGAAGTGATCGATTGGGAAGAGAGCAAGATCATACTTCAGAGTCCAAAGGAAGTCCGAGGAACCAACCTGATCACGTGGTGGTTTAAAGGATACTCCTGCTACGATACTCGTTAGTTGGCACTACTTCGTATCCGGAGGCGAAACAACTTTCCTGTTTCTTATAAGACAAGTCGATACTTGGAGTCGTCCTTCTTGAGGACAGTCAGTCGTTGTTTATACATGGCGGTTGCTGGGACGATATTCAACAAGTCGAAAGGAAGTCTATGAGCAACACAATAGTGTGTTTGTTCATACATCTTGCAGGGAACTATTGAGTCCTGTACATCACTATACTGATAGCATGAGACGATACTCTATAGTCAATACTATCTTAAGGCACCAGAGAATGAACAGTTACCTTCTTTCCTTGGATGGTAATCCTTATATGCATCCTGAGTCAAGCTTTAATCATCCTTGTATTTATTAGTCCGGAAGTCATTAGGGGCTTTTTTGATTAGGACTTGGGGTGGCTTTCCCGATGTTACATATACGATGAAGAGCAGGGGATATTCCTGCGACAGCCTCCACGACGCTAAGAACAAATTTCATTTATAAAGCTACCACCAAGTGTTTGTGTGCCTTTTGCTGTACAAGAACAGTCAAAATGATGGAGATGAATAATCATGGCCAGAACGCGCTGTGATTGACGATGATGCTAGGTGAATAATCGTTGACCTTGTGTTCATGCTCATTTTCAAGGTGGGGCAGGGAGCATTTCCCTTTCTCTTGTTCCTATACAGGCGGCCAATACTTCCTTGATGGCGTTCAGGAATCACTCACCCCTCAGATTACCCACAATACACGACCAACAATTGTTGATGCTCCGTTGACCCTATTTTCCTGGAAGGGGTAGGGATCATGCCTCTATTAGTTTTGATCACTAAGGCGGCCAATACATCCAAAACAGACAGCACTGTACCAAAGTCAATATTGTGTGATCATCACTAGCATATTTATATGCGACAATGAATTGTGAAACCCTAGGCTCAGAACCAGAGATGGGAATCGATGGGCGTAGGCCAATCCGGCAAAACCACAGAGTGAACCGCTATGGGGCCAGGTTTGGCCTGTGAAGATGCAGTGGGTCCTGTTCTCGGACAGCTCTGGTAACGAACTGACCTATTTGCGTGGTCCAAACCCAGGGAGCTGGCAGGTTAGACCTGTCTATTGCTAACACTACCATTGAGGTAGCGAAAAAGTCCAGGCAGGCAATCATATTCACAGAGACTCCTTGGCCAATATCATCTGATGACAAGTACTCGATGGTTGAAGAAGCTTTGAAATTACCAATTGAAGCTCAGGATCATCAAAGGGCAATAGCAGATGCGCCTGTAAGTATGCCATCTGTGTGTCAATTGCCTCACCATTCATCTCTCAAAATAGACCGGCAAAGATGAGAAGCTGTAAGTCTTGGATCGTGTCCAATGCTCCTCTATCAGATCTTGGATATTGACTATGCCACAATGAATACAGTGTCAAAAATCAAGATAGGTACCATTCAACGATGGTTGGCAGATGAGGATCATTGAACTGTTGTCCGTAGTTACCAGTTGTATTTGTGCTCAGAGACTGTGCTTGGGATCCAGGTCAAGGAGATCCAGTTTCACCATGCATATCTTGCTAAGGTTCCTGAGAATAAAGAATCATGGTTCACACCAATGGGATTGTTTGATTTCATATACGATCAATCTTTTTTCACCTCCAACAGCTGGAGGTGCCAGCCTACGACATCCCAGTATTTCCAATCTCTCACCCCATAGACTTTAGTGCTAGCAACTGCAGCTATTTATTGTGTGCTGTCTGAATATGCCACTGGAGAGAAGGCAACAGTTATATTTTCTCAAGATCGATATCAAAGTACGTTTTGCCCATCCCCTGTGATAAACTTTAATCCAGAATCCACTGCCCTCAGAAATCTCACATTAGGGCGCCGCCTGATACTCCACTTGCGGTGCAACTTCACTAGGATAGGTGCTTCTCAACACCCAGCAGCACTCCTCATCCTACATCGACGCTGTTCTATTTCATTTCACACTCGATTCCCCTGTGCATGTGTGTCTCAGCTTGGGATGGCAGCTCCCCAGTTACCAGTGGCACACCTCGGTCTGGATTGTCCCTCCTATATTGAATCCCTCACTCCCTACCCCTCCCTATTTCAGCACTCCTCCCCTTGTATGGGGTCTGCTCAATCCGCATGTGTGCTCCTCAGACTAGGTTTGGTGCTCTTGTTCATTCTGCAGTCTCCCTCGAGGCTCCTCAGCCCAGATTTTGCGCTCTTTTCATCGTGTGCTCCTCCAACACTTACACTGCACTCCTCTTTTCCATATAGCACTACCTATCTGGCCCTCCTCTTTTGTTGGTTGTTGCTCCCCTTTTTCATCCAAATAATCATTACCTTTCAAACGAGCATTTTGATGTGGCGCTAGCTAACATCTCATTATACATTTGTTAGATATCCCAAAACGAGCCATATAAAATTGGAATTCAAATTGATCCACTTGCCAGGTACAAATAATGAGCAAATATAAGTAGTGCATACAGTTTCTTTGCACCATTGATGAAATGTGTGTTCAATCTTTTATTCCCCCTGACGGGATAGAGGACACACCTGATGTCATTGAGTGTATATTTGATTGAAATTATTTGATCGTTTAGTTGGATATTGTTTTCGTGTACCTCTATCTATGTTTGAATCACTGCCTTTTTCTTTTTGGTTCTTTAATGTAGTGAAGCAAAAAATGGAATGTTGAAGAAGATGAAATCTAGTACAATTCAGAAGTGATGATGAACAATGATTCATGCATCATATTCACAGTTGAGGGAGATTGAATGCTCATGTTGATGTGGAGAGTTTCAGATCACTCCTGCAGTCTAGTGTTAGCAACGGGTCTGGGTAACCCGGCAGCGGTCCGGGTTTGGACGTGCACACCAGTTCAGTTCGGTTCCTGACACGGCCAAAAACGCGTCACGCTTGGTCTTGGCGCGGTTGTTCCCCGGACTGCACATATACCCGGCACTTCTTCGTCGGGTTGTACCCGGACCGCCGCTCCATTTTACGGTTCCTGCGACTCTTGCTGAAATTAAGTATTTGAGTTCTGATTGAATCACGACATGATCGGTATTTACATTGTGTAGTTCTAGCGGCACCTCCACCTCCTGCTTTCAGATTTGCAATCGGACTCATATTCGTAGGGTGGCTGTGAGATAAGTCCAAATTTGAACCGAAATTATCCGGTTTTGGATAGAGACTCAATGAATATTGGTCGGATCCCAAATCTGAAAACAGGAGGTGAAAGAGCGGCTCGAATTTTACAATCTATGTTCTGATCATGTCACGATATGATTAGAACTCAAATACATAATTGGAGTCAATGTTGTGATGTTGAAATGCCAGGTTTTTGGTGGTAAAACCAGCCCAATTGGAATGGTCCAGGTTTTTTTGTGGTAAAGCCTGTTGCAACGGTTCAGTTCTCGATCCAACCCTAACCGGGAACCTTTTCAGCGGGTTCGAACCATTGCTAACACTACTTCCGTCCTTCGAGTCAATATCCATTAGTACCTGTGTATCTCTTGGAGTTTGTTAGTCATTCCGGCGTTGGTTGATTGACACTCACAGGTGGGCCCAAAGTTGTCTCTATCATTCCAACATGTTCCCAAACATTCCACAATTGTTAGGGGTTTTCTCTTAATAGTGTCTATGCTACTTGATTAAACTCAAGGGGTACATGTCACATGACTAAGATTATGTGGCGTGAGAGCTACCTGCCCTGGAGAACATTTCAAGTAGTCACGATTACTTTTAGCGGGGTAAGAGTGGGATACGTCTCAATTGGATAGAGGAGTTTTGACCTCTACCAGGTTCATTGAGGTATACTCCACGGCAGCCTATCTGATGATGAAACAGCACAGCCAGATCGAAGGAATTAAAATCTGGCCGAGCGTGTTGTTTTCAACCAGATCGATTTTCCAGATACTAGCGGTATTTGTTTGATTGGGGCAGAGCAAAGGAGCTCATACGGCAGACTCAGCAGTTGACAGCCAATGCTATTACGTGGGATCCCGAGCCAATCTTATGTTAGAATAGAACAACTTGGGCAGTCCCTGGCCAAAGAGGATGTTCTGGGCCTGAGCATGGTGTGACTGAGAGATTATGACGTTGGCTGTAGATATGAGGCCTGGAGCATCCCCACTCATTGGGTTGTGTCGGAATTCCAACTGCAACAGCACAACTTGCCTTAGAGCGTGCGTACACGTCATTTAATCTTCATTCGCATAGTATCAGCGGTTTGTTGATTGAACCTATGGTGCATTGGGACTAAAGGAGAACTTGTGGAAAAACACGATTCATCCAAGAATGAATACGTGTACCAATTTCCGAACCATACGAGAACGCGATGTCCAAGTTGAACTTATGATCTGATATATGATACCTTGTGGTTGTTGCCTGATTCTTATCAGGAGCGTAATGCTTTAGTACCTGAACTGCACGAACACGATAACCTAAGGGATTCATGGCAATCTCTACTATGCACATTCTTTGGACAGTCAAGCGCAGAGGCAGATTGCGATCGAAATCAGGGGAGGCGAAATATGGGTGCGCATGCGGAACATCCCGAGAAGCTTCTATCTAAGAGATAACATTGTTCCGGCAATGGGAAGAACAAGCTCTAGCAGCGAAAAAGCAGCAATACCTACCAGCGGAAGGAAACCATTATTTATTGTTGAGTTTTTATGATACCTATACCTATTATTATATATATAAAATCTATTAGCTTTCTGTAGTGGCAGCCCCGCACCTTTGATAAGTATTATTCTATTCCAATGACATTTACCTTTGAAAATAACAACAACATTATTGTATACACACTTGTAAAGATTATATCTTACTCAAGAGATAGTCCATACTTGTTTGTATCTCAGTGCGTTTGGTGGCTCTCGGTGATCATCGGATTACAACAAGGGCTAGTTATACATATCAATAACATTGAGTCAAGGATAGAAATATGGAAGCACTTACCAAAAGAGTCCGATACGGAGTTGGCAACCGTTCATCCGGATAGAACATCAAGTATTCAAAATAGGAATGAGAGTATCAATCATTCCGAAGCCAATCGGTCAGAAACTTCGGAAGACGATATTCAAGATAGCGTTTTGAAAATTATCAGGAGTTCCCGAGACAATCAGATGTCGAAAGCAAGAACATTGCTAGAAAGATTTTGCAAACTAGCAAATGATTATCTAACGTGGATAAGAAGCAACGGAAGTCTGGGAAGAGTAATCAGTCCCAAACACAAGTGATTGATCCTGTCGAGCTGGAACGAAAAATAAAGGCAGGAGAGTGCCAACGCTGTGCCTGGCCGAAGGAAAGGAAAGGAAGTCATAAAACTTTAGACTGTTTCCGGTTGAAGAAATTGGAAATAGGAACAGCACCCTTTCCAAAGAATACACCTTACAATTAGGAAATAGGATCTACAGCCGTGCCTAAGTATCTATACTCAGTGGGAAGCATCCCCCTAACAACAATCACCGCCATGGTACTCCTGAACCAGTCATCAGAGATCTTAGTTACTTCCAACGCTGGCCGGAATTCCCTCCTTGGCCCAGATACTCTCCTGAAATTGACACTTCCAAGTTTACTGTCCACATCCTCTCAGATAGTCCTGGAGGCTCCCAGTATCTAAAATACATTTTGCTGATGGATATCATATCTGGTATGTGGTAGTTGTATGTTGATGCAATCATCACAAATAGGAGTTCAGAATTGGTCAGGTATTACATAAACCCAACTGAAGGCAGAGCACAGTTCAGAACAATACTTGCACGCAGTTGAGGAGTATGGGTATCTTCAAGTCGAGATTCATTGTGAGGGGACACGTTCTAGTGTCATTGCCATGGCCGAACACAGGGAATAGTGCAAATAATCATGTGATAACTGGAACATGGCTACGGATTCGAAGCACATATCAACAACAGAAGATATGATAAAAGTTAAAGTTGTTCAAAGTTTTGTGTTGCTTTACTATTCAAGGGAACGAGTAAAGAGAGAGGAAAAGGTAAGTCTCCACCTTGGAAACACCATCCCTTTAGAGACACTCTATCTGCCACTCTTCAATCATTACTCATGATCCAACGTACCATTTGCCCCGTCCCTTATGATCTTTCACACCATGTGCACATCATTGATCAATATGACCATAAGACATCATTAGATGTCACAATACCTCAACCTACTTCCTTATTACACCAATTAACCCCAACACCATTTCACAACTTTCTCATACCATTTTCCCACCTCCCAATGTCTCTGCCCTTCTGTAACACTGATTTCTCTATACCATTTGTCTATGTGCCTCTGCCTCTCGGGTCCTCACTCATCACCCTACACTGTATCTATCACTGTGACATTTACAAATGCTCATAGAACTATACTCAGAGGTATAGTTCGGAGTATCTTGATAGTCTGGTTGAGGGCAATTGCAGTACACTGGAAATATACTGTAAAGTCAAATTAGAAGTATACTTTAAAGTATGTTCAAACATGTACATAGAAGTATACATGTCAGTCAAATTGATGTAGTACGTAGGGGTGTCCTGGGGAGTATATATTGATGTTTCTCTGGCAAATATACTTGCCAGTAGATGTTGGAGTTTAACAAGAGCTTACATGGAAGTATCCAACCATACTCACTGGGATGCTGCAATTGATTGAATTTGAAATATATTGCTGAATATTTGATGGGATGCATATTTGGCAGCATGCTTCGTAATGTACTTGAATGTGTTCCTGAATGAGTCCTGAGATGTGGAAATAGAGAGTCCACAGTGCTATGTAGTTGAAGATATATGTTCTAGTATCTTGGAACGAGCCATTGCAGTATACGTGTAACCAGGATAGAAGTGAACAATTCAGACAAATTTAGACAGTCATTGAGAGTATGCTCTGGAATGAACATGCTGGTATTTCAGTAGCACCCTTCAAATGATTTTAAAACCTAATGCAATCATAAATTTCCAACCATCGTCCCCGATAAAGATATAGAAGTTGATCCCACTGCAAATATGGATGACAATGTTATAGCACAGAATAAAAGTTAAAACATTTCCAAAATCTTAGGTTCAAGGGAAGCTGACTTTATGAAGTGGGTGTTAGAAGTCTGTAGATGCTATATTTGCAGCTATAATTGTAACGGGCCCGGTCGGGTGTAGGTGATATTGGGAACAGAATGTTATCTTGGAGGCAAGGCAAAACCGCTCGACGTTCGTACGGAGACGATTAAGGCAAGACAAGATTTGAAGGTGTTTCAAAGTCATCACTTGCTTTGGTATCCAAGAGAACAATTAAAGGGTGAAGAAAAGAATATCCTCAAATGCCATCACGACCTCTCTTTAAATATATCGCGTCGGCCATCCTAGAGCCATTTCTTACGCTCCGATGTACCACCCAAAGCTCTTCCCCCAATCTTACACACCATAAGCGCAACTCCTTATCTGTACAACAACGCCACATCGTCCAACGTCGCTACACCTCAGACCTCATCCTGATTATACCAAATTATACTGCCACCTTCTTGCCGCATCATCCCTAGTGTTAGCAACGGGTCCGGGAAACCCGCCAGCAGTCCAGGTTTGGACCGCAAAAACGGGTCGGTTAGGTTCCAGACCCGGCCTGGAACCCGACTCGATGACTGTTGGCAGGCCAAACCAGGACCTGTTGCCGTCAATCCGCGGGTTTCCCCGGATTTGGCAAAACCCGTCGGGTCCAATCTCTGATTCTGCGTTTCGGGTTTCACATATATAGTCGCATTCAGCTATGCTACTGTTAATGGTAAAGTATTGAATTGGTATGTCATGGTTCATTTTCGGCATATTAGCTGCCTTGATGTGCAAGAAACGGATACTCACGGGCCCAACCACATCCGGAAAATGAGCATCACCAGAGTGTCAACAGAGCATCAACGATATTTGGTCTTGCATCTTCGGTAATATGAGTGGTGCTTGATCAAAAGCATCCATAATGAAAAATATCACAGCCTTTATAGGCACATATGTACGGGATATTCTAGCCACATCCTCCGGGACAGTAACAACTTATTTCATTTACAGAGCTACCACTATGTATTCTTGAGCCTTTTAGCATATGATGACAGTCAAAACGATGTATATAAACAATAACCGCCACATCGTGCTGTGATTAACCATGATAGACGGCCAACAATCATTGACACTCTGTTGACGCTCATTTTGGAGATGGGGCAGGAAGCGTTTCACTTTCACTTTTGCCTATAAAGGCAGCCAATAATCAGTTTATGACAATGTGCGACCTGTCGCCCCCCAGATTACCCATGATACCTGACCAAAAATCGTTGTCGCTCCGTTGACGCTCATTTTCATGATGGGGCAGCGAGGGTATTGCAATCCGTTTTGCTTATAAAGGCAGCCAAAAATTCCTTTATGACTGACTAGAGCCTATCGGAGGTGTGATTTCGCAGGACTCACGACCAAAAATCGTTGACGCTCCGTTGACGCTCATTTTTATGATGCGGCAGGGAGGGTATTGCAATCTGTTTTGCCTATACAGGCCGCCAAAAATACCTTTATGACTAACTACAACCTATCGGAGGTGTGATTTCCCAGGACTCATGACCACAAATCGTTGACGCTCCGTTGGCGCTCATTTTCATGACGGGGCATCGAGGGTATTGCTATCTGTTTTGCCTATACAGGCTGCCAAAAATTCCTTTGTGACTGACTACAACCTATTGGAAGTGTGATTTCCCAGGACGCATGACCACAAATCATTGGCACTCTGTTGACGCTCATTTTCTTGATGGGGCAGGGAGGGTATTGCACTCTGTTTTGCCTATAAAGGCTGCCAAAAATTCCTGTATGACTGCCTACAACCTATCGGAGATGTGATTTCGCATGACGCAGGACCACAAATAGTTGACACTCCATTGACGCTCATTTTCATGATGAGGCACGGAGGGTATTGAAATCTGTTTTGCCTATAAAGGCAGACAAGAATTCGTGTATGGCTAACGACAACATATCTGAGGCGTGATATCCAAGAACGCATGACCAAAAATCGTTGACGCTCCGTTGACGCTCATTTTGCCATGCCTGTATCCACAATATGCAATCATTGAATTTGGCACAGTTTATCATTCACATTGTTATGGCAGCCTTTCTTGCGTTTCCATTTACATTCTTCATGATAACTACGTTGTTCTTTAATAATACATAGATATTTATAATAAAAATCTTCAAAATCCCGTGTCTTTCGGTCAATGCTCGTCATCAGTTGCAGGATCACTCAATCCGCTGCTCTTGTCTTCAAAATGAATTTTAGCTGCATTACCACACCACAGAGAGTGTACTAACCTTCATCAGTCAGCATAACTGGACCCAAATCGGTATCGTGCTCGGTATCCTCATCATCTTCGAAAATTTCCGCTCAGGGAAAAGCTGTATGCGAATATGTATATCCAGGCAGCAAATTAAACATTACATCAGGTTAACTCCGGAAGTGTTACCGGTTGGGGCGGGTGGTGTGCCTGGCTGAGGTAGACTCGACTCTGGAATCCGCTCTCTGCGTCGGGCTGGTGGAGGTGCACCTATTGCTTTGCCTGTCCAGCGTGTTTGCGGATTCTTAGCGGTGCCATTTTGGCAAGGGAGGCAGCCGGAGGTGTGGTTTTGACAAAGCATTGCCGGGTGTCTTTGTATTGCAGCCTTCACCTTTTTGTGACCAGGAAACTCAACACCCCACTTCTTTTCTTCTCGGACCTCGGCAAGTGGTTTCTTTATGAGATATTTGGTTTCCTCAATTGCGGCACGCGAAATACTGTCTTTGGCCATTTTGCCCATATTCAACGCCACGCGCATATCGGACTGTTCCAGCTGTACCCGACCTCCTTGCCTTGCCATAGTGGCAGACGTGTTGAAAACCTACAAGACATTAGTTGCTGCTTCTAACAATGAAAGTCAGCTGTTACCTCCACCATATACGCTTCCGTAGCCTCCTCTAATGTGATTGAAGCCTGTTCCATCCACTCACAGGGACGGTTATCAAGAAATTCATCTGCGAAAATCCCCGAGCTGGAGACTTCATGATGTTCGATTTCGCGGACTGTGCGGACAAATGCCTTTGTCGAAGATGGAGGTTTCCAGTTACGGGCAGTTATAAATTCGTTGTGTAGCTCTCTACGGAGACCCGCTGTACGTGACACGGTCAATTGACTGCTGTTTGCCTCTGTATGGATATACTCACATCCTACTGCATGCAGCTTCATATTTTTGCTGCTTCCAGTCTTGGGGACGATTTTTAAATGTGCATCCCGGGTCATATGTTTGGTGGCTGCATTGGCAGCGTCGCAGTGAACTAACTTGTGTCTGCGCTTCTGTTGTGTGACGAGAATTTCAGTATTCGATATGGCGCCCGCCAATCGGCCGGCATTCGATCCGCTCTTACCTGGTCGGGGTGGTTGTGTATCCATGATGTCCTGGTGTGGAATAGGCGAGGAAGATGATAACAAAAGGAAGTGGGAAGCCCTGAGGACTATATAGTTAGCATCTTGTCAGAATGGAATAAGTAGAGGCTAACATGACTGTTATGCTCATGATGTATCCTGCTGAGTATTGCTGCAACTTCAAGATGTTTCCCCCTGCCGCGCAGTTAGCAATAAGTCGGTCTGATGTTGTTTGTTTGGTAACAAGGATAAATTGCGGTGTACGACCGCCGGAATCGCCTAATCACGTGGCATAAATAGGATGTAGTTTGAGCGAAAGCAAGTCTATTGATCTTTGTCTCAAATAATCTCCGGGATATTACTAGTGTTAGCAACGGTTCCGGGTTACCCGGCTGCGGTCCGGGTTTGGAACCGGACTGGATGGTCCAGTTCGGGTTGTTACCCAGAAAACAGCGGAACCCAGCGTGTTCGGGGACGGGTTGGAACAGGCCTGCGGTTCCATATTACTGTTCCTGCAACTTTGCCTCCAATTCAGTATTTGAGTTCTGATCGTATCGTGACATGATCAGTACGTAAATTGTGCAATTGTAGCTCCTCTTTCACCTCCCGCTGTCAGATTTGTGATTGGGCCAATATTCGTTGAATCGCTGTGAAATAAGGTGATATTTCGGCCAAAAAGTGGGGGTTTTCGATAGCGACTCAACAAATACTGGTCGGATCGCAAATCTGAGAGCGGCAGGGGAAAGAGGGGCTAAAACTACACAATCTATGTACTGATCATGTCACGATACGATCAGAACTTAGATACTTACTTGGAGCCAAAATAGTTGATTTGAAATGCCGGGTTTTTGGTGGAAACCCGTTGCAACAGTCCGGTTCCGGGCTGGAACTGGACCCGGAACCGAATCGGGAATTTGGACCCGTTGCTAACACTGGATATTACACCAACATGACGCTAACAGTCAGGTCATGTTGTACGGTTAGTGTCACTATTGCTGATTCATTGACTGTCCGGAGGAAGATTTTGCTTCGTTCAAGATGAGTAAATGTACCAACTTTGACATAAAAGACGAAGCTTGCCTCCATATTGTCCTTAACTTGCAACATCCAACATCTTGCCTAACAACACAGTCCACACAAACTACAATGGTGGATGCTCCGAAAAAGAACTTTTCACCACTTCGGACTGGCCGAAACGGGAAATCGACAAAGTGGTCAACCCAACGACGTTATCAAGCGAATGAAGGCACGAGCGGCTTCGTGGCGGAGAGAGTCCGAGCCCTTGGGGCATTGCGCAGCGTGAGATGCAAGAAGAAGATTGCGGCGGAGAAACGACGAGAAACCCACTTCTTAAACATTGAAGAGAAGGAGAAATGGATTGAGGATTTTGTTGAGAAGGAGACTGCTGGGGCAAGAAAGTGAGTCGAAGACGCAGAGGCAGCGGTTCATCAAGAGCAGGATAATATGACGCATGCTCAACTCGCGGGATTGACGTCCAGAGAGCTCAACAAGACGTTTGAGAAGATGCTCATTGCTATCGGAGTCAGTCTGAGTGATCTTGCAAGTTCCCACGATGGGGAAGATGGGGAAGATGAAGATGAAGAAGAGACTGAGCAGGGTATACCGAGCGAAGATGACGAACCCAGCTGGGTGATGGGCACAATCACTAAACTGGTACAGCATCGCATGGTGAGGTTTCGGCAGAAGCAGATGAAGTTTGACGAATTGACTCAACTGGGATGGGAGGATGCAGCTGACTACTTCCGTGAACAAAATAAGAAGTCCTTGACATCCGAATTGAGGGTTCCGGTAGTCGTTCAGCCGCACACGAATTACGATGCTCCGCCGCATCCACCGACAACATTTGCAGAGCTTATAGAGAGTCTTGACATTGTCCCCGGAATATCGCAAGGGACTTCTGGACCAGGAAGTAGTCATATCAGGCTAGGTTCGGTAAAGCCGCAGTCAAAATGAAGCATACCTAGTGGTGAGCCAGCTGCGTAGCCCGATTCGTCACCGTTGCTGAAAGCGAAGCCAGTTGAACCAGTATGCCTTAACCCCTGCATATGGCCTTCAGCTAATTACCATAGAGATATCGGATTCCGATAAAGAGATGGTGAAGGCTCCTGCATCTGCGGAAGAATAGATACGCAAGCTGTAATTTTTGACGTCTGATCGCGGGGAAAAGCAAGTTGTTTACCAATTTTGCTACATGTCACCTTTTTCTTGATTTCAGTGACCAAATTGTGAGACATGATGATTCGTCTGTGCATGTGCAAGGGTCGAACGCACCATGTGAACGTTTTAGAATCCAAATCGCACTGTAAGATGGCCACAACGTTCTTTTTCATTCTCCAAGTGACTGTGCAGTGACAAAGCAAAAGCAGTATTAGTGACAAAATGTGCTAACCAAATTTAAGTGAGTGATGTCATACCTGTCATGGAAAGAGCGGTCAGTGCGCATGATGAAGCGATCTGAACGACAACCGTCATGCTACATTCATCCATGTATCCAACTGCATAACTCTCCGCACAGACCTGGTGCACATGGTTCAGATATTTGAAATTGCTTGTGGTACGTCATGGAAATCGAGGAGAAGTAGCTGGATCAGGAATGTTGAGGATGTCGAGCTATATTTACCAAAAATTAGTGAAATGATCTACATGCCGTCAATTGCCGGCCGAAAGCACAGGAATGTGATAGGGCCTCATCATTTCACACCCAGATAGCGTAGATAGCCATTGAACATGAATTGAGAGGTAACAAAACTCCAGGATGCAAACGATAATACATACAGTCGCAATATTGGATGTCAACAATATGTATATGATTTATTGCATTCAATTATTGAGTTTACAAAGGGTATTTCGATGTGATTAATGTGTGCATCAACAGAGTGTAAACAATTTCAAATTTTACACATTCAGCAATCAATGGGCTGCATTGTCCCATCCTTCCAAAGCGAATGTATAGGTCGGTGTTATTGCGGAAAAAGCAAATCAGTCGGTCGTTGCCACTTCCTAAAAATGGCCGTCAACGATTTTTGGCATTGAGTCATGATATATCCATTAGGCTATGTGGTTACAGTACGTCATAATCGGACTATCGGCCGCCTTTCTATTGAACAATGGTCATGGCAACATTTCTACTATGTCCTAAAAATGAGCGTCAACTGAGCGTCAACGATTTTTGGCCTTGCATCTTGGAAATTGCATGGGCTGTGCGGCGACATTAAGCCATAATCTTGCTATCAGCCTCATTTCTAGGCAGAACCTCCTGCATCAACATCACTACTATGTCCTAAAAATGAGCGTCAACGGAGCGTCAACAACTTTGGGCCTTGTATCATGGAAAATCCTAGTGTTGTCCGGCGACAGTAGGCCCTGATCAGATCATAGGCGGCCATTCTAGGCAAAAACATTAGCGACGACATCGCTACTATGTCCTAAAAATTAGCGTCAAAGGAGCGTCAACAACTTTGGGCCTTGTATCTTGGAAAATCCTAGGGCTGTGCGGCAACATTAAGTTATAATCAGATTATCGGCCGTCTTTCTTGGCAAAAACGGTTGTGACGATATTGCTACTATGTTCTAAAAATGAGCATCAACGGAGCATCAATGACTTTGGGCCTTGTATCACGGCAAATCCTAGGGCTGTGCGGCGACATTAAGCTATAATCAGATTATAGGCCACCTTTCTAGGCAATAACGGTTGCGACAATGTTGCTACTCTGACTTAAAAATAAGCATCAACGGAGCATCAACAACTTTGGGCCTTGAATCGCGGTAAATCCTATGGCTGTGCGGCGACATTACGCTATAATCAGATTATCGGCCGCCTTTCTAGGCAAAAACAGTTCCGACAATATCGCTACTATGTCATAAAAATGAGCGTCAACGGAGCGTCAACAACTTTTGGCCTTGTATCACGGAAAATCCAAGGGCTATGCGGCAACATTAAGTCATAATCAGATTATCGGCTGCCTTTCTAGGCAAAAACGATTGCGACGACATCGTTACTATGCCCCAAGAATGAACCTCAACAGAGCGTCAACAACTTTGGGCCCTGTATCCCGGAAAATCCTAGGGCTGTGCAGCGACATTAATTCATAATCAGATCATCGGCCGCCCTTCTAGGCAAAAAGGGTTGCGAGGACATCGCTACTATGTCCTAGAAACGAGCGTCAACGGGGTGTCAACAACATTTCGCCATGCATCTTGGAAAGTCCAGTGGCAGTGCGGCGACATTAACACATAATCTAACTGTCGGCCGTCTTCCTAGGCAAAAATGCTTTTTACGACATCGTTACTATGCCCTGAAAATGAGCGTCAACGGAGCGTCAACGATTTGAGGCCTTCCATCTTGGAAAATCAATCGGCCATGCGACCACGATGATCTATAATCGTACTATCGGCCGCCTTTCTAGCCAAACATGCTTACTACAAGATCGTAACCATGTACCAAAATGAGAGTCAACGGAGGGTCAAGGATTCGTGCGCTGGCATCTTGGATGTTCTAACCGGAATGGTGCGGAGATAAACCATAATGAACCTTTCGGCAGCCTTTGTGGGCAACAATGCTAGTTACGATATCGCGTCCGCCTCCTACAATTCAGCGCCCACAGTGCGTCAAGGCTCCAAACACTACACAGCAATGAACTTCATTATGCTGTTCCTAAATGGAGTTTTACGCGGTCAGTCATTGCAATCTGTCCTTGTATTCAACTTCACAAATATGCATGCAATGTCTTACTGATCTGATTATTTTCCTTCTAGCAGTGGAGTCAATATTTAAGAACCCGCATTCTGCGTTACTGTATTGTTATTTTCGACAGTCTCTCAAGTCGGAATACCCAGCATTCCAATGTCTACCACCATGTCGGATACACAATCTTTGAACACCTCATTGCTCGAGGTTATGATCTCTTCCAAAAATGAATGTGTCTTCATTCGTGATTTGAGCGACCTTACATTGCAAATCATCTTCGATGCTTGGTGGGCTTCAATGAATATAGGCTCGAAGCTGCTTATTGCATGGAAGAATTCTAGACATGCACCTTCGTGGCGATTCCATTTGCACTGCAGAATTGAGGAGACTGGCAGCCCTGGCATCATATGTATCGTGTGTCATCAAGTTCTTCGCCATCGATCAGAACATGGGACCAGCTCAATTGGGAAACACTTGCTGGCAGAAGCTCACATTGCAAAGTGAAACGAATTAACAGAGTCAGAGGTCACTGAATTGACTAGTTCGACGGTGGATGAAACAGCTTTGGCCAACCTGAAGAGACAAGGAAGTCGCACAATCACAATAGTAAGTGTGCCGAGAAAAATGATATTTGATATCCAATTAAATCCATACTGACCAAAATGACAGACAAAACGTTCCAAATTGGCAGATGAGGACTTTGGAACTTCCAAATTTCACCAAGACACGTGGAATCGCTACCTGATGTTAGGATTTGTGTGGGCACATATTCCATGGAACACGATATCGAATCTCAACCTACGACGGTCATATAAGGCATTACGAGACGACGTAGTCCTACCGTCTGCTACGACCCTTAGTAATATTTGCCGGAGGGATTATGCACTGACTGTGGATGCAATTCAGAAGCAATTGCCGATACGAAATAAGGTTAGTTTAGGTTTGGACGGATGGAGGTCAACTAACAAAGTAGCCATAATGTCGGTCATTGTTTACTATATTGATTGAAATTGGGCATTGCGTGAAGTTCGACTCACTTTCGATGAGGTTGATTGCCTGTTTGGTTCCCGTTTCGAAAGCTAATTTAAGATGATAGGTCAAGGGCCAACATACTGGTGCAAGGTTACCCATACATTTGAAGGATGTGCTTGATCGTTTTGAGCTTACCGACGGCCACTTGCTTGGTATTACAACTGATAATGCTTCGTCAAACTACTCGATGACACGCGAGCTGCAATCAACACTTGAGGCCTCTGGAATTGAGTGGCCGGCATTGAGGAACCACATACCAGGCATGACGCACGTCATACAGCTGGCTTTAGGTGCATTCATGAGCAGTCTCGGTGTGAAAGGCCGCACCAAGTCTTGGGAAGCCCATGAGCATGAACAGCAATTTGTAGAGAATGAAAGCATAGACATTGGGAAGAGTCAAACACTTCGAAAAGAGGGCAATGCTAGAATCAACAAGGTGTCGGCCACGAAACCAGGTTTAGCAAAGATAATTGAGAAAGTACGTATTTCATGATATTTTGAAAGTCCTGAAGCTGACCTTCATATAGCAGAGAATGCGTGCTGTATTAATTAGGCTAACACCTAGTCGCCGAAACGGGTTCATTCGGCGTCAAAAAGCCAATGTCCGCATTATGGTACTTCCGATTCTGGATGTGAAGACATGTTGGAACGCTAGACTGGAGTTGCTCCAGCGCACGTACCACTTACCCGAATTCACCTGCGAGTGGCTTCAAAACCCAAAATACGCTGAATATCTGCCATTATTCACAACTCAGGATGAATGGACGATCGTCCAGTATGTCATGGAAGTGTTGAGGCCATTTCGATATTGGACCCTTTGGATGTCGAAGAGGCATACAGTCACATTGCATCACGTTATCACAGTGTACAATGACATGTTCGATCACATGGATTGCGTGATGCGAGCTTTGGCCAAGAAGAAGACTCAATGGAAGGAAGACTTGTTCTTCGCTGTGAAGTTAGCTGGGCAGAAGCTTTCCAAATACTACGCTGAAGTGACTGCAACGACGGCCAAGCTTCTGATTTTCGCACAAATCATTGATCTGTGCCGGAAGTTGCGATCCTTTACCAAGTGGGACATGGGAATGGATAATAATTCTGAGGACGAGACATTGTACACTACACAATACCTCGAGGTCTTTCTGAAGTGTTTGGAGAATGGATATTTCGCCAACCATCAACATGCACTGGTCAATATACCCAAAACTGTACCGAGTAGCAATCTCGTCCCCTCCGCAACGGCATCAGGGTCCTATCAATCATCATTTGAGCCATATGATTTGTCCAGCAGAGATGAGGAATAATTGACGCCTAACAATGTGCCTGAGACAACACCCGGACGAAGTGATCGCGCAGCCTGCTTATTGACCACCGCCAGGCTCTATTTCAATTCGCCGCCTGCAGCACCAAAGAACTGGGGACAAATTCATCCAAATCTCAATGATTACCACTTCTACCCAATGGAGATTAGCAGGACATTTTGGATACTGGACATAACTGATTGGTGGCGCCAACAGGAGGAAACGCACTCAAAGTACGCCGATCTCTCCAATGTTGCTTGCGACATATTCTCTATCATACCACATGGTGTCGGAGAGGAGGCCAGTTTTTCCCTTGGCCAAGATGTTATTGGATGGAAAAGCCACAGGCGAGACTATTCGTAAAAAGGTCTTTGTCAGGCAGTTTGCTCAAGCCAATAACCGGATTTTGGCAGGCACTGATCCAGAATTGGGTACCCCACACACAGAAAACAACTCGGAAGTGAAGAAAGAGGCAGAGCAAAGAAAATCGCACAGAATGGCCAAGGTTCACGACTTTTTGGAGATGTGGCAGGGCAGCCACAACCTACGTGATACCCAGAAGGAATCTCGCGCTCACTACAAGCAGATGACTGCCGTAGGATACATTTCGGACACTGAAGAGATCGTCAACGCGTCCTGGTCACTCTTTCAACCTGATGGTGCGGCTGCATTTAAATTGTCAGAAAGATCACCTGTGCCACCTGCTTTGTCTGCAAAGGACCTCCCTGGAGGACGAACTAAGATCTTAAATGTCCACCGAAGTCGCAGAATCAACCATCATCCAGTCGAAAGAGATGACGATTGCGCCCCTGCAAGAATTTCCGACACCGATGATTGGGCGAACTGGAATGGCGACTTTGATAATCCAAATGACAGCAAAGAAGATTGCGCAGCAGACGATGAATCAGATATAGGCCCCAACAATGGCATTGAGGATGTGGAATGCCCAGAGCAGCAGGATGTAAGCGCCGCGCCTCATGTGCCCGGATTGGTTTGGCCAACATGGAAGTCATAGAGACAGGCTGAAAAGGTGTTAATGATGGTCAATGCAGTTGAAACGCGGAGAAATCAAGGAAGGAAGAAAAAGTAGGACAGAATGCGTCAATGGTTCACCAGCAGAATGTAGCTTAACAGAGAGTTTCAGTTAGAGATATATCATTGGCGAATGGTAAGAAGTAGATCGTGAATATCGGTTCATAAATAGATGTATAGCAGGCGCAATGAATGTTTTGGCATGATCCATCATTTCTAGTCCTGTGAAAGTGAACAGTGGAAGATTATTACGCCGCTCGGCTTTGCCACAGGGCTGAGTCTCTATCAGGGAAAATAACAGCCGATCGAGTCAAATCAGGCTGACATCAATTATCGACAGCACCAGATGTTGCATGGACAATCCATTGAAATGAGCGTCCACACAGCGTCAACGACTTTTGACCTTGCATCTTGTAAAGTGCATGGGCTGTGCGGCGATGTTACGCTATAATCGTGCTATCAGCCGCCTTTCTAGGCAAAACCTCTTGCAACAACATCGCTACTATGTTCTAAAAATGAGCGTCAACTGAGCATCAACGACTTTGGGCCATTAATCATGGAAAATCCTAGTGTTGTGCGACGACATTAGGCCATTATCTGATTATCGGCGGCCTTTCTAGGCAAAAACAGTAGCGATGACATCGCTACTATGTCCTAAAAATGAGTGTCAATGGAGCGTCGATGATTTTTAGCTTTGCATCTTGGGTAAGTTATGTTCCGATTGGTTGTAGACATCCATTTATGGGATGATGGCAGCCTTAACAGGCAAAAACAACAGCGAGATGCTCCCTGTGGCATTCTGAAAATGAGTGTCAACCAAGCTTCAACAGTTTTAGGACTTGCATATTTCGAAATCAAGGCATCGCGTTGATCTTTGCGTGCGTAACTGTATTATTGACCGCCTTGCTAGGCCAAAATACCATATATCGAAGGTGAAACACAGATACTAAATTAATCGATATTGCACACTGCTCAACTAGCAAAAGCACATTGTTGGTTGCTGAAAACGTGATTTTGATAAGATAGTATTAACACACTGCAAATACAACAGCCTTATATGAATCTATAGATGGACCTGCTGGGCAACACGCTGACAACCTGCCCAATTCAGACGGGTTGGGAGTTTACCATGGAACCGTACCTGAGTGGGCAGTTCGGGTTTATTCACGACCCGGACCGCCAGTTGGGCAATGGTTCGGTTTGGACCCTGGCCCGGACCTGAAGTTACATTCCGGAACCGTTGCTAACACTAGTCATCACGCCACCTCCACTTCTCCCAACCTCGCCGTCTTTCCGTAACATAATTCTTTCCACAACCTCTCCATATTTAGCCTCCTATTCCTAATTACCTCTGAATCTTGTCAAACTGTGACATTATCCCTCCACTATGCTTAAGGTCTTCCGAGAGCATTTTCCAACATTCCTGGCTTCTATGGATATTGCTGGTGGAATTGCTCCACTGCATGTAAGCCATCCACAAACTTTGCAGGTTCCCATGTCAGAGAATCATGACCCGTCCACTGTATCAGATACTGTAACCGATTGCGATATACCTGTAACGGCATTGTCAAGTATGCGTGGTTAGGGTTGCCGGGTGGTCACGTGAGGTGTCCAGCGCCGGGTAACCGCCAACCTTATATTGACATCGCGATGGAGACTTAGCTCCGTACCGAATATCTTACCACTTACTTCTACACCTGATCTCACTCGCGCCCGTGTGCAACCGTATACCATACTATATCCTTATACTGCCGAGCGCCGGCGTACGCGCGCTTACACTGTATTCGGTCTTTCAGAAAATCGGATACGTTTCGCTCATGAGATCACGCGAATTTACCCCTTTAATTGACGCGTCGCGACAGACACGAAATCAACAATTACAGCCAATTACCCTCCATGCCTCCAAAGAGAATACAGAGAAGCCAATTGCGTGTGCCTATCACGCGTGCGAGCATTGAATCTCTTCGAGCATCGCTCATCCGAATCACGCCTATTCCTACGGGCCGCGTCTCGGTACTGCCACAAGACGAAATCAACGATGACGATCCCGCCGAGACTCAAGTTCACGAAGAAGCCCGCCATCCTGAAGACGAAGACGAAGACGAAGATGATTCAACCTTACCAGTGGGCGAGGGTAATCGAGGCAGAGACGACATATTGTCAAAGATCACCGAAGACGACCAAAAGGAGATGCTTGAACAGAACCGGATGCTGCTTAAACTCCTATTCGAACAACAAGCCGAATGGAAGGAGGAGAGAACCCGGATGCTCACCGAACTCGAACACAGCCAAACCATCGACAGACTGGAGAATCCCGGAAATCTGTCCAAGATCTTTAAGATGGTTGATCCCTTACGGTGCTGCGGCGGAGCGAAAGAGCTGGATAAGTTCCTCGAACCATTACGATCAAACTTTGCATCCCACAAGCATCTATTCCCAAGAGGCGATCCCGATCAAGTCAAGTATGCAGTCTCTTTTCTCGACACCTGGAATAACCACCCAGATACGACTCAGCGACAGACGGAAAATACGGACCAATCCGAGTGGGCTAGCGACCTACGACAGGCCAAGGACCCATGTCTAGAGAACATCGAACTCTTCGTGAACGAGCTTCAAAAGATGTACGGAGATAAAGATAGGCGTCTCAATTCAGCTGCAAAAGCCATGCAGGAGTACCAGCAATTACAAAACGAATCAGTCCGAGTTTATGCCAACCGCTTGAAAGCAAATTGGAGAAGAGCCGGCTGGAGCCTTATAACGCACGAAGTGGTCCTATACGACATGGCATGGGCGGGCCTGCGGCACGCACTTAAGACGAAACTCAGACCTTGGATCTCCAGCGGCAAAGACAGGTTCGACACACTCGACCAACTCTTCGACTGTGCGGCGGCCTCGGAGTTCAAACCGGACGAAACAAAGCCCGGGGGACAGTAACAGCAGAGGCAAGCAGCGGAGTCTCAAAAAGGCGGCGATAAGAAACTTAATTTTCGACCATCCATCTCCGAACCTGCGGAAAGCACTCCCGGTAATTCCAACAATACCGGTAATTCAAAATCGGGCAAGTCCAATAAGCCCAGCGGAGGCGGCCGTGCCAACTTGTCACCAGCGCCGTGGCTTTCAAAAGAAGTCTACGAAAGCCGAAAGGCAAACCGGCAATGCACTCGTGGCGGCAGCGGAGACCACAAAACCTACCTCTGTCACAAATACGGCAAGTCGAACCCACCTGAGCAGAACTCCAGCAATAACAGCGGCTATGACGGCAAACAAATCAAACGCCAAAAGTCATTCGACACGCAGCAGCAAAAAAACTAGTCTACCTCTCACGATATCTAACTCAATGGGAGAGGCTGTACGATACGGAGTTAGGATTGGAAAACTTGGGAAACAGAGCCTTATTTGCAACCTTGGATGAGATACAACCGCACCGGATCGGCTTAAAATCAAGAGTCATTCTGGAAGGTCGGGCTCTGATGTCAAGCCAGTACCTATGCGGCACAGAGAGACCGGATTCGGCGCATATCGTCCATGAAGTCCTTGTACGAAACATACACGGCAACATGCAGCGAGTCAAAGCACTAATCGACTGCGTTGCAACGAGCATCGTTATATCACCGAGCCTACTCAGGAAACTCGAATTGCCCCACGAACCAGCATTCACCTACACCCAGGGCCTCAATGGCCAGGTGATGATGTCTGCAAAGGAGAGCCGAAAGGCAAGTCTCTTGGTTCAGTATTTTGAACACCTTAAACCGGTTGACGAATCGGAGGTTTTAGTCGTCCCAATGAAGGCATACGACCTAGTCCTGGGCTTGCCATGGTTCAAGGCAAGGAACCCGGAAATGGACTGGACCGAAGGTCGATTGACAGCCCTGCGAACGCCAAATGGACCGCAACGGGCGAAAATTGCAGAAGCAGATCGCGCAAGCCCTCTGCCGGAACGCGGTGAGGAAAACACAAATGATGAGCCTCCCCCGGATATACAATTACTCGTGGCCACCGCATTCGGTCACCTCTTAGCTAGCGAGGAAGTGGTCGAGGCATTTGCCATACGACTTGGAGAATGTCAAGGGTTGCTGGGAGCATCTCGGGAAGGCATCACCGAAGGTGAGGGAAACCCCAGGATGCTGAATGCGCGAGCAGGAGCAGCGGCGGTAGTTGCGGCAGAAGAGTGACACAGTGACGGTGCTTGAATGACTGCTACCGGCTCGCCGAGA
>Ga0307512_10000052_pt1 | contig 127586 bp, 95 predicted proteins | sample 14_EM_MG_FD_200267 | JGI IMG/M metagenome (GOLD analysis project Ga0307512, IMG submission 200267) | Populus trichocarpa ectomycorrhiza microbial communities from riparian zone in the Pacific Northwest, United States - 14_EM | ecosystem: Host-associated > Plants > Roots > Unclassified | place... | reverse complement strand
AAACAACTTTTCCTGACTACTCAGGAGGTGGAAATGATACGCTCTGCATTGGTCACGCTGTGTATGAGTCGCTGACAATAGGATGCAAACATTGGCGGAGTCAATATTGTACTGGCCTCACAGGGCATGATATGACAGTGTCTTCTGAATTTACTCAAAACTTGTACACTGGCCATTGATTTGACAATCTGTTGAAGGTAATCGACTTTGTTGGGAGATTGATATCCCTCTGGCACAGTGCTGAGATGAAGCCATTATGTAATATCTATGGTGAAATCATGACCTGATCCCATTCGCTGAAGTAACTTTAAAAGATGTTTGAAACAATGGGGCGCCTGATTTCCAAACTGTATTATGCACTGTTGGATGGCTCTGCCTCATTCTAGAATGCCAAATGCCTTCCATGAAGTGTCAGAATTGTTCAACAAGATGCGATATTCCATATTGAACCGCATCTGCTGACTCATAATGATACTATGAATCTCTTTGTTCTGCTGACTTGTGATGCAGTCTGTATCAGCAATATGCCAGGCAGTGGCTTAAGTGTCACAATGAAATAGATGGAACAGATCATTCACATGCTGATGAGGGGTCCTGTTTGTCACCTCGTTAGCTCATTCTGTTGCAGTCTTTTTCATCAGCACAAGTCGTCTACGAAGTAGACTCCTTTGACAGGTTACATTCGATCTGGTTTCCTGCAATTGGTGTAGCTAATGATGTAGAAATATTGTACCGAAAAGCTGGTATATAACAGCAGCCTCTAGATGGATTTTGCACTTCTATTGCCGATTTATCTTCTGTCGATATGCATCTGACCAGCTGGTTGCCCATGCTCTAAACCTATCGAGGTATACGTGACACTTGCTTCGTTTTGTTGTAGCATCTGTTGCAGCCCTGTCCACAAGAACCTCTGTCACAGTGCAAATCTTATGAATTGTGCATTCATTTAACTTCATGGATTTCCCTCCCCAAATGACAATGCACAATTGTCCTGGAAACATCTCTTCGGTGCATCATCTTGTGCTATGTGGGATTGATCAGAGAGACTGTATCGGCTACTATGTTGTGAGAATCGACATAATGGCTGCACTGGTCACATTTCCATTTATTCAAGGCTGTTTCTGCCTTCCCTTTCCCATCATCATTCAACTTGACAAGAATCCAAGTGTAATCCTGAGTCAGTGCTCTGGTGATACGCTGGGTTGCATATCTCTGCCAGAATCCATCTTGGAATGGATGAAGGGTGTTGAGTTGCTCTGGAGGCTTGGCACATGTGGAACTTGTGTAAATCAATTGTCATTTAGATTCTTGTCATTTTTAGTGTTCAGGTATCAAGCCAGCAAGAGTAAAGATCTGTAACTGCAACCTGGAGGAGCAGATTCAATTCTTCAGGCTGCCAAGGCCAATAGAAACTGCAGACAGCATAGTGGCAGAACAGGTTGTGGATTGGGTACACGCCCAAAGTGTGCAGTGCATTAATATTGGTGTCCAATAGAAGCTCTAACCAACATTGCAGATAGTATGAGCGATCCAGTGGTCGAAATATTGTATTACCCATCATCACATCTTGTAGAATTTCACACTTCTAGCATTAACAATATGACAGTTGAGCAATCATCATCTGCTCTAGCTTATCCTTGACCCAGGCAGCCAGAAGCAGGTAACATCTTCTTTGGAATTCATCAGTACAATCCAATTTGAGGCCAGGACAATCAATATCCAGATTCTGGAGGCATGGCATCTCAGTTTCAGCCATGCTATGCAATACATTGTGAATATGTTGCAGAACATGTGGATGACAAAGGATGATACCAACGAGCATTCAGGAATCAGTTTTAGACTTGCAGTGGATATCTTTTCCAAGGTTACCAACTCCCTGATGTACTGGCCAGGCACACTGATTGCCCGCCAACTAGGTCAAATGTGTATTGTGGACAGACCATATGGCTTGCACAATCATCGCCCCAGCTTGATGATTATTTTGTGCATGCTGCTCTGATTGCCTGTATACAACTCAGAGTTGATTTGACAACATTGCGCAACTCAGTTGTATGCCAGTTCACTTTGAATATGTGCTTCAAATCGGGTATATGCTGAATGGACCTCTATACCTCAGACCGTAATCTGGTAACATAATGTGGCACAGATATATATCCCAACTTCCATCAAATGGTAAGTGCCGAACCTATAATACACATCAGAAATTTGCTTGTGCATGGCATGAGTGGATTGGTGTAACTATATATTGAGGTTGTCTAGTTGACAGCTCAGATGTTCACCTGTTCACATTTTGATTATCAGGCCAGGGAATTGGGCCTGTGGAAAGTTGTGTGTGGAGTGAAATCGATGCCAGGGATTCCACAGCTCGGTGTACATCCGATGACTGTTGTAATATCCGGTTGCTTTGCCTTACAAAATCCCCATACCATGATTGACTCAATCTACTGCCACATGAACATCTTTTATTGTGTAATGTGGGGTGCATGTCAGATCAGCCTTTTGGGGGTAGACTGTGTCTATATTTAATGACTCAACAGCATGTGGTAGCCCTGGTACATTGTATGGTGGAACAATATTACTTGACTAGCTTTGCAATGACCAACCAGGTGCATATACTTAATTTGAAACATGATTTCAAGTGTCAGTTGCAAGCTGCAGACAGTTGAATTCTGTTGGTTAATAGCCCTTCATTTATTGAAATTGGGTGAATTTGTTTGTTGGGAACCTCATCTCTGTTCTCATCAAACAATATCTCTTTCCAGATAACATAATAAACATGTTTCCACTGAGTGTTGACGATATTGAAGAAATACTTAGTGAGAAAGTATTACAACATACCTCGATGATGGTTCAAGCGGGGAGTTGGAGTCTAAGGGATATTAGTTTGAACATGAGGTCACTCAGATTGATGTTTAAATTTCACCATCCCATGGTACCCTGCCATTTATGGCCATGGGGTAAATCAAAGTCACCATAAAATCACTTGTATTCATAATGTAGCATATATATTCTGCACAATAAAGATGTACATCTTCTGCTGAGAATTCTTAGCAGAGAAGAGAAGATTTCCTTTGTCATTACTGCAATCTGCTATATATACCACTTATCAGATGGTGCAGCAAATAACAAAATGTGCCTTGAACCATGTTATTGTAGTATTGTGAGTATTATCTATGCTTGAGCCTCTGAGCAGTGAATAATGAAGTTAGATTGTCTCCATAGAATGAATTTGGGAGTTTTATTGCAAGCAGAATGCCTACTCACTGATCATTGAGAGATGATAGGGCGATAGGTTTCATACTAAAGTGATGACCCACAAGTCGAGTGTGAATCCTAAGGAGACAAAAGAAGTTCAGACAAGACAGCCAACAACAAGTATTCAATTTTTCTGCTGAACTGACAGGCCACCAATTGAATGAGGATGAATATCATGCGTGCACTGTCTATGGGTAATATCCCTAGTCGTATTTACATTGAAACATAACATAGTTCTTGTTGGATTTCTGGATATGCCAAATCATGTTCCTTCAATGTTCATGGACGTTATGAACTGCACAGTGGTGAGCATCAGTCCATAATCTTAGAATCCCAAACTGAGCAAATATCCAGAAAGAATGGTTGAGTGGGATGAAGGTGTAATTTTCTCTGCGAAGTTTCATGGAGCTAAGGTTTCGTGAACCACCACTTTTATTGACAACCCAAATGGATATAAGAGGCCTTCTTCCTGCTGAAGGTCACTGTGACCTGCAATATAGTCAACCACACACTTATCAATTTCAAACCACCTTTGGCTTAAATGTTAGTATACAATTGTAAGGCTGTGTATCCATATATGGCCACATATGAGAGTATATGAGAACATACCATTGAACATGTGGATATGGTAAGAAAATAGAGAGCTAGACAGGTACGTTGAGATAAGTACGGTTATTGCCAAAGGTCTATGACTTATGGTAAGCCGAAATTGTGAAGAGGGTGTTACCCAGCCCTGGACATGTCAGATTCAGCCGTGCCATTATATGATCCCCCTCTTCAGCTGCAGACCCCCTCAGCTGGATGATTTGGTAAAAGAGCAAAAACTAAATTGAGATAATCAAACTCGTGTTCAACGTATACAAATATCTGAACCCATCAGTCCCCCAACCGATCAATACTGTATAGGGTAATGTTTTGGCTGATCCAGCTCATGAGGAAACTCCGCCACCACTCGACTTATCACCGGAGGAGGTCAAAATCCATGCTGATGCCATTTATACTTGGCCAAGATGCACAGAAGTTGGGAAGTCAAGAGAGCAGATGAGAAGGAAGGAATATCCATGGTGACACCATCCTCCAAATCTCTATTCCTGGATTTGCCGGTATCTGACCATTCAATTGCAAACAGGGAATTCATACCAGGTGTAGGTTATTGTTGGCATTTGGCACTGTAATCTCACTGAATCCACCAATCATAGTATAAGTCTCTGTTAGGGGTTCTCTCTTAATAGAGGTAATGGCACATGTTTGATTGACAGAAGGAGATATGCTACGGAGTTTACTCGCATAGAATACTGAATTCCTATTCTAGGCAATACAAGTATGTCTGTCCTGCGATTCTTAGTGGGATTTCATGAGAACCTCGTGTCGATTTGAGAGCGAGTCTCATTGCTTGTGGATTCATTGAAAGTACAATAAATTCTCTCGGATTGGATGATGCAATAACCTTGGCCAGTCGTAAGCATTCAGGGCTTAAAGAGATGCCAGTTGATTTCTACCACATCCCCCGAACTAAGTTAAGTGGGACTAGATGTGTTGACTTCCATGTAGCAACTGACATGTCATGCAGATGATACCCAATATACAGTTATGTGGGATCGCAAGCAGTTTGCCCAGTAGGATGCGGAACACATTGGGCACTGCCCGGTCAGTGAGACCAGTCCAGACCTCACCACGGTTTGTATGATTGATTGTGATGTAGGGCAAGACCCGAGAAACCTCCAAACAAACAGGCAGGTTCATTCGTGATAATTAAATGTCGACAGAGGAAAGGTGGGCCGCCATATACATCCTCTGAAACAGATAAACCAAACTGCTCGAAGGGTGAGGTTGTGTCAAAAAAAAATAAGGAATCCAGTTAAAGCCCTTCAAACAACCACGTCAGGTGAGGAGAGGGTTTGACTACCTGAACAAACGAGTTGCAAGATATCTACGTTGAAATGACTGTTTGATTACATTTTATTGCTGATGATAGCCCTCCGGGCAGTGTAACTCTTCAAACCCAATCGTGCAATACACGAAAACCATTGGGACACAATGTCCCCTCTCAACAGAGATGAAAGCTCATTAAGTAGTACTGTACGATATGACGGTTGAGATCATAGCAATCCTTGATTCATGATGATGGCCCTATGGAGGGGGCAACTCCTAAAACACAATCGAACAATACAAGAATGCTATAATGGGACAGCAATGCTGTAGCACTGGAAGCACAGCACCACCCGCACGAATGATACCTACGATACCTACCTGTGAACAAGATGCCAAAATACTAGTATTATTTTTAGTTCTTGATTTTATTATTATCATTATCGAGTAAATTAAGATTATCAATTAGGATTGGACGTGGTTCCCGTGCCCCGTGGTTGAGCACAAGATCAATCACGAGTTCTACATAATATTGTATGCTTTATCTCAATTACAGGATTGCGTCGAAAGAGAACATCAGTTGTTTACAGCCCTGTGTATTTGGTGGTTGGCAAGTATAATTCAGTTCAACGAGATATCATTTGATGATCGCCTCTATAAGGTATTCTCTTCAGAACACATTTATGATCTTGTGGTATCGCATTTATCGAATCAATGGCTAGCCGGGTCGCTCATTCCTGAATCCGATATACCTGCGTTCGATATTAATGATTCCAATAGCGAAAAACATTCTGGTCGATGTACTATACCTACTCATTTCCGGAGCAAGAAGCAACACCAGTTACATTCAACGCACCCAGAAAGAACTTTAACAATTGAACCAATGATGCGCATTCAGAATTGCTCACCGGATATGGCAGACCTCACAAGACGTGATGAACAATAATTCGTAATCATTTTAAGAGTGGAGATTTGGAATTTCGTCGGAGATTACGCTGACACGTAACATTGCCGATAGTATGTGAACGGCAGATCCATCAAGGAAGAGAGAGAGAAAGATTTTGTGAAGATACAAAGCAAATAAGATTGCGCTATCAATGGGCAAAATATCACTGCCATGATATTAATTAATCACCAAGATTAATTGAATGAATATATCTTACTTAATTATTTAATCGTCGAGATTAATTTTATGGAATACCGTACGATAGTAACATATTGCTGAGATTAATTTTATGAATCTTCTTTATTGAATAATCACTGAGATTAATTATACAAACACACCTTACAATATGAATTAACAATCAAAGGTAAATTATGCGGACAATCTTACAATCTGGATTAATCACCGAAATTAATTATATGAATATATTTTACGATATTTATTAATCACTGAGATTGATCTCACGAGTCATAGGTATTGTTAGTATTGTGTTGTGCGACGGTACAATATAGTTGGTATCCATTGAGTAGTATCGGATGCGGCTATACATATTCGTCCTCTTTGTGTATACGATCTGTGCAGGTTGCCAATACACTTAGTGTGGAGATATGCTTAGACGAATACAATAGGAACCATGACGGTGTACACAGTACTTACTTCAGTATCGCCAGACACATACAACTATCGTTACTCAGGCGGAAGCACCCCGTAATGACCATGTACAACTCCGTAGCTTCAGCTATTGTCTTTACAGCTTGTTTCATCCAGTACTGGGCACCTTTATCATGAAATTCATTGGTCAGAATCCCAGAAGTGACAGCATCATGATGTTCAATTCGGCGGACTATGCGGACAAATGCCTGTGAGGACCATGGAGGTTTCCCATTGCAGGAAGCGAAAAATTGGTCACGTAGCTCTTGACGTACACCAGTCATACATTCTGCGGTTATCTGACAGCTGTCTACCTGGGTATGAAGCTACTCACATCTGATCGCATGCTGCTTCATATTCTGGCTGCTTCCAGTTTTACGTAGCATTTTGAATGTGCATCCTGGATCAGATTTTTGGTGGCGACATTGGTAGCTTCACGGTGGACTGACTGGTGTCTGCGTTGCTGCGTGTCTCGGCAGGTGGTCAATTGGAGGAAGTGCCTGTCGTTCTGCTCAATTGGGATCTACTCCCAGCAGGCTGAGGTGTGTGTGGAGCCATGACTTGCTGTTGTGGAAAAGGTAAGGATGATGATAATGAAAAGAAGTGGGAAGTTCTGAGGAATATATAGTTAGCTTCAATTCAATACGGAATGAGTGACATCTAACTTGCAGGTTCTACTCAAGATGAAGTCTACTGCATATAACTGCCGGCAGCAGATGATTCCAATGGTCCAGCAATTTGCAGTAAGTCGGTCCGATGCTCATTTTTTGTTTACAGGGATATATTGAGGTGAACGACCACTGGAATCTCTACTTTGATAAATAATGAACCAACATTCTTCAATGGAAAGGACATCTGGTGATCTTTGTGTCAGGACAACCCCACGATCGTAAATGAAACACACCCTAACCGTCAAATCATGATATACGGGTAGCATTACTATTCACAATGAAGTGAAGGTCATAACGCAGATTGTGCTTTGTTCCAGTTGATCAAACATACCAACCTTGACCTAAATGATGCAGCTTGGCACCATGTGGTCCACGTTTTGCAACATCCAACATCACGCTCAACACCAAAGTCAACGCATGATACAATGGTCAATGCTCTCAAAAACACCCTGTCACCAATTGCATCTGGCAAATACGGCAAATCGATGAAGTGCTCCACATGATGACATGATCAAGCGAATGTAGGCGAGAGTGGCTCGGAGGCTGAATGGGTCCGAGCACTGGGATTACTGCATGGCTTACGATCTACACAGACGCTTTCGGTGGAACAAGACGAGAAATGCACTTTTTGAACAAAGAAGAGGAAGACAAATGGATTGATAATTATGTCGATAGAGAGACTGCTGTGGCAAGTAACCGAGTTCAACACGCAGAGACAGCGATCAGACATGAGCAGGAAGATCTGAGACATGCTGAAAAGGCTGGATCGACAACCAGTGTGCGGGAAGCATCACGCGAGGGGATGTTGAATGCTATCGAAGACTGCCTAAGCAATCTAACAAGGTCATACGATGAGGTGGATGGGGAAGACGAGGAAAATGATGAAGAAGATACAGAGCTTTGCAAGCTCTGTGATGATGACGAACCCGGCTGGGTTATGAGCACAATCTCCAAGATGGAACTGCACAGTATGGAGACTTTTTGGCAGAAGCAGCTGAGCCTTGACGAATTGATCCAACCGGGATGGGGGGACGCGGCCGACTACTTCCGTCAGAGGGATATGCAGTGTGAGACAGCCTAATTGATGGTTCCGGCAGTTGTCAAGCCTCAAACAGAGTAGACTGCAGCAACACCATCACCGACAACATTTGGACAGCTTCTGTAGACTCGTGATATTATCCCCAGACAATAGCACATGGTGCAAGGGACTTCTCAACCAGGAAGTAGTCATATAAGGTTGGGTGCGGAGAAAACACAGTCAAACAAAGGCATAGCGTCTTTCTCACCCGTCATGGTATCCGGTTTGTCACAGATTAAGCAATCAAATCCTCCTGAACCTGTAAGCTGGTACCCCGGCATATAGTGTCCCTAGCTAAAAACCTGACGGAGATTGGATTCAGATGAACAAATGGTGATGGCTCATGCATCACCGGAAGCATAGATAGCCAAATAGTGAATTTTGACGACATATCTCTTTCAAAACCAATCTGTGTACCTATTTGGCTACATGTCGGATGTTTCTGGATTACAGTGACCAAATTGTAAGACATGATACTTTGTCGATGTGTGTGCAACAGTCGTACGGGCCATGGGAAAGTTCTAGACCCCAAATAAACTTGATAGACAACCAACAAACTTGATATTATCTTGCCTGTTATTTTTTAGTGAGAAAGCAAAACCTAAATTAGGGACAAAATTTACAAACAAAATTTAAGTGAATGATGTCATACGAGTCATAGAAGGAGTGGTCAATCAGCAATATAAACCTGGATGGATCACAGACGTCTTGCTGGATTAATCCATGCATCCAACTGCATAACTCTCTGCTCAGACCTGGTGCACATGGTCGAGATTTTAATAATTGCTTATGGTACATCATAGAAATCGAGGAGAAGGAGCAGGCTATGGAAAGGTGAAGATGTCAGGCTATATAAATCCAAAACTACTGCATGGATCTACATGCTGTTCATTACCGGCCGAAAGCACTGTAACGCAATGAGCCTAGGTCTTTTATTGCTCAGATATCGTTTGTAGTGGTGGCCAAGAAACAGAGAGGCCTCGAAGCTTTTGGATGCAAATCAATAAAGATTGAAATGAAATATTGGCAGTCGATAATGACTATATGCATTTTGCGTGCAATTGTCGAGCATCTAATAACTGTTAATATGTCATCAAGGTGAGCATCAACGGAGCATCAAGGATTTTTGGCCTTGCCATTTCTGCAATCAAATAGCTACATGGTCACATCCTTTCAAACAGCAAGTATTGGTCGGCGTTGTAGGTGGAAAGGAAGGTGACATGCTCGTTACCCCGTCCTAGAACTAAGTGTCAACAGAGCATGAAAGATTTTTGGTTCTGCATCTTGGATAATCAATAGGCTATGCAATGACGTTATCCCATCTTTACAGTATTGGCCACCTTTATGGGCAACGATGGTAGTGACAATATTGCTACTACCTTCTAAAGATGATCATCAACAGAGCATCAACAATTTTTGGTCTTGCATTTTGGATAATCAAAAGGCTACGTAACGGCATTGACCCATAATTGAACTATCGGCCACCTTTCTGGGCAAAGATGCTAACAACGATGTCGCTAGGACCTCCTGAAAATGAGCGTCAACGGAGCGTCAACAGAGCGTCAACAATTTGAGGCCATGTATCTTGTATTATCACAGAGCTATGCAACGGCCTTAACGCATGATTAAGGTATCGGGCCATTTTATACGCAATGATGTCAGTGACGATAGCACTACTACCTCCTAAAAATGAGTTTCAACAAAGCATTGGCGATTTTCGGTATTGCATCTGCCATAACCAAAGGGCTATGCAACGGCGTTAACTAGTAATCGAACTGTCAGCCGCCTTTATGGGCGAAAATCCTAACAACGATATTGCTCGTAACTCCTAAAAATAAGCGTCGACTGAGCGTCAACAATTTTTGGTCTTGTATGTTGAATACTCAAAGGGCTGTTCAATAGCGTTAACCCATATTCGTGCGATTGGCCGCCTTTATAGGCACAACTGCTAGTGACGATATCGCAACTGTCTCCTAAAAATGTGCGACCAGGGAGCCCATCCGCTTTTGTGGGTGCTCGGTGAGGAACACAGCAACAAACTGCACTGCAATATTCTTAAATCGAGTTATGAGCAGTGAGTCTTCTCTATATGTCCTTGTATTCAACTTCAGAAATATGCATGTAATGTCTCAGAGATCTGACATTTTTCTTGCTTGTAGCTCTAGAGTCAATATTTAAGAGCCAGCTTTCTACTGTACTATAATGTAACCTTTAACAGTCTCTCGAGTCGAATTACCCAGCCTTCAACTTCCTACTGCGAAGTGGGATTCAACATCTATACAAACCTCATTGCTAGAGGATATGATATCTTCCAAAATGAATGTGTTGTTATTCACGATTTGAGCGACCTTACATTTCAAATCATATTCCATGCTTGGTAGGCTTCAATGAATGTAGGCTCGACGCCTCCTACTGCTTAGAATACTTCTAGACATGCACCTTCATGGCGATTCCATGTACACTGCGGAATTGAGGAGACCGGTTGCCCGAGCATTGTTTGCATCATTTGTCATCAAGTTCTTCGCCATCTATCAGAACACGGGACCAGCTCAATGCGGGTACAGTTGTTGGTAAAAGAACAGATCGCAAAGTTGAATAAATTGACAGAGTCGGAGGTTATGGAATTGACTAGTTCAACGGTCTATGAAACAGCATTAGCCATACTGAAGAGGCATGGAAGTCAAGGAATTACAATTGTAAGTTTGCAAAGGAAATTCACATTTGACATTTAGATCTTGTCTATATGAACTGAACTGATAGAGAAAACAATCCAAACTGGCAGCGGAGGACTTTCAAACTGCCAAATTTCACCAAGACCCCAGGAATCACTACCTCAAGTTAGGACTTGTTTCTGCTCATATGACATGGAACGCGCTAACAAACCTAGAGCTGCAATGATCATATTATGCATTGAGGATGGAGTTGGTACTATCGTCAGTCAGCCCGCTGAGCAACATTTGCCGGAGACAATACGCACTGACAGTGGATGCATTTAAGAAGCACTTGCCGTCAAGAAATTAAGTTAGTTTAGCTTTAGGTGGGTGACCTTCCACGAACACATTTGCAATGACATCGGTTATTGCTGGATATATGGATCGACATTGGGTAATACGAGAAGGACAACTTGCATTCGATGAGGTTGATGGCCTGCTCTTGTGCTATTTCGAAAGCTAATTAGGGATACTAGGTCAACGGACAACATACTGGAGCACAGCTAGCTATACTATTGAACGAAATTCTTGATCAATTTGAGGTTCCCGAGGGCCGATTACTTGGAATTGCGCCTGTTCATCCTTCCCCAAAGTACTTGATGACTCGCAAATTACAATCAACCCTTCAGGCCTCCGGAATCCAGTGGCCCGCATTGAGAAACCACATACCATGCATGGCACTCACCTTACAGCTGACTTTAGCCGCATTCATGAGGAGTCTGGGTGTAAAAGGCCTCACCCAGTCTTGGGAAGCCCATGGGCATGATCAGCCATTTGGAGAGGATGGAAGCATAGACATTGGGAACAGTCAAAGACATCGAGAAGCCGGAAATGCTAGAATCAACACGGTGTTGGCCATGAGACCAGCTTTAGCAAAGATAATTGAGAAAGTACGTATTTGAAGATATTTTGAAAATCCTGAAACTGACAGTTGTAGAGGAGCGAATGCTTGCTGTATTAATTATGCCGACACCTGGTCGTCAAAACGAGTTCATTGACTGTCAACAACCCAAAGTGCAAATTCCAGTACTACCTGTGATCAATGTGAAGACATGGTGCAATTCATCACTGGAGTAACTTGGGCAAGCCTACCAATAACGAGAATTCACCCGCGAGTGGCTCAACAATCCGAAATACAATCAATACCGGCCTCTCTTTACAACTAAGGATAAATGGACCATCGTTAAGCATGTCTTGGAAGTGTTAAGGCCATTCCGGTACTGGACCCTGTGGATTTTGAAAGTCCACATGGGTACTCTAGATCACGTTATTACTGTCTACAATGACATGTTCGACCATATGGATGGTGTTATGCAAGCTTTGGCTCAGAAGAAGACTCCATGAAAGGAAGATTTATTCCTTGCCGTGATGTATGCACACCAGAAGCTGTCCAAATATTCAGCTGAAGTTCCTTGAACAATGCGTATACTTCCCATTTCGGCACTCATCCTTGATCCTTTCCGGAAGTTGCAATCATTTAGGAACTGGGACAAGGGAATGGATCACAATCCTGAGGCCGAGACTTTCTATACTACCCAATACGATGATGTGTTTCTGAAGTGTGGGGAGAATGAATACTATGCCAAACATCCACGTTTGCCCGTCATTAAATCCAAAAGCGTACCGAACAACATTCTCTTCTCTTCCGCCATGGCTTCCAAATCTGGTCAATCTTCTTATGATCCAAATGATTTGTCCTGCGATGTTGAAGAATACTGAATTCCTAAAGATGTGGGTGAAACGACTCCTGGACGAAGCGATCATGTAGCACGCTTATTGACCGCCCTGAGGCACAATGTACATTCACCACCCTAATTACCACCAAACTGAGGGCAAATCAATCCAAATTTTGATGAATACCACTTGGACTCTATGGAGATTATGGTTACACTTTGGTAACCAGATATCACCAACTGTTGGCATCAACAAGCGGAAACACATTCAATTTATCCCAAACTCACCAATGTGGCCCACAACATATTCTCTCTCATACCACATGGTGTCTGAGTTGAGGCCAGTTTTTCCTTTGGGCAAGATGGGATTGGCTGAAGGTAGTCAAAAACCACAGGAGAGACCCTTTGCAAAAAAGTCATTCGGAGGCAGTTTGCTCCAGTCGATAACAATATATTGGTAGGTGACCACCTAGCATTGGATACCACAAATACTGAAAATGTCTTGGAAATGTAGTGAGAGGTGGAGGAAAGGCTATTGCACAGAATGGCTAAAATCCACAACGTTTTGGAAATGTGGCTGGACAGCCAAAACCTATGTGCTACACAGAAGGAAGCTCGCGCTCAAAACAAGCAAATGACAGCTGTAGGATACATTTTAGATACTGAATAGATGGTCAAAGCATCCTGGTCACACTTTCAACATGATGGTGCGGCTGCATGTAAATTGTCAGAATAATCACCTTTGCCACCAGCTTTGTCTTCAAGGAACCTGCCTGGAGGTCCAACTCTGGTATTAAATGCCTGCAAAATCAAACGAATCAACCAACATCATGGCAAAGTGATGAGCATACTGCACCTGAAAGCATTTCGGACACCGAATATTAGCCTGACTGGAATGAGGACCTGCATAATCCAAATGACAGCGAAGACAACATGGAGGCTGATAATGAATCTGACATGGAGCTAGACAATGTCGTCAAGGATTCAGAAGCCACAGAGCTGTGCGACGTGAGTGCCGCACCAAATGTTCGCAGATTGATTCGGCCAACAGGGAGGTCAAACACAAATGTGGACAGGTGTTGATGATGGTTAATACCATGGATACAAGGAGTAATAAGGGGAACAATAAAAAGTAGGACAGAATGTGTCAATGTATTGGCACCAGGTTCTTTATGTTGTTTGACCGGGAATTTTGTTTAAAGAAATAATATCGTAGAATATTGGGCAGTCACATGTGAATATTGGTTAAAAACCGAATTTTAGCAGGTGAAATGAATCATTTAACAAGATGTATAAATTTCAATAGAATAAGAGCGACCAGTGCATGTATATTATTTGGCTCTGCTTTGCCCAAGGGCCGAGTCTCGATCAGGCATCAACGCAACCAATAAGTTCAAATCATTATCAATGCAATTACAGATAGCAGCTGATGATGAATTGACAATACATTGCAATGAGCAACAACAGAACATCAACGATTATTGGTCATGTACATACTGTAATTGAAAAGACATTCGGTTACTGTTATGTATAACTGATGAATTTGCAGCTTGTACAGGCTAAAGAGATAGTGACACAGTAACTGCCCAATTCAGAAAATGAGGGTCAACTGAGCGTCTCCGATTTTTGGCTTTTCATCTTGGGTAACCTCCGTGGCGATTGGTAGAAAAGATCCATCAATGAAGTATTGGCTGCCTTCTGATGCCAAATCAATAGCAACACGTTCCCTGCCCCATCCTGACAATGAGCGGCAAAGTAGTATCAACGATTTTTGGTGTTGCATCTTCGTAATTCAACTGGCTACTGGTTGCACAAATCCATAAACAAGGTAGTCGCCACCTTTAGAGGCAAAAACAATAACGACATGCTCTGTACCCCATCCTGACAATTTTTGTCAATGGAGCATCAATGATTTTTGGTTTTGCATCTTGGGTAATCTAACTGGCTATTCGTTGCAAACATCCATAAATGACCTATTGGCTGCCTCTAGGGGAAACAACAATAGCAATACACTCCCTGCCCCTTCCTGAAAATGTGTGTCAATGGAGCATCAATGATTTTTGGTCTTGCATCATGGCTGATCTAAGTGTCGCTCGATGGCAATGATTCATATACGATCGAATGGTGGCCTTTTCAACTGAAACAGTGCATGATATATATGTTACCGCATTATGACAATGAGCGTCAATGGAGCGTCAACAACTTGTGGCCTTGTGTATTGGGTAGTCAAGGCATTTCCCGGATGAATGAGCTCATAATGGACCTATTGACTGCGTCTATAGTCAAACATACGACATATAAAAGGAATAGCATGGATTCCATAATAATCGATATGACAAACTGCAACACATGCAAAAAGAGATTATTGGCTGCTGAATACGCGATTTTGATAAGATACTATTATCAAACTGCAAAAGCAAGGGAATTATATGAATCTACAGATGGACCTGTGGGGTGACCCGCTGACAACGCGGCCAATTCAGACGAGTTGCGAGATTTCCATTGAACCGTACCTGAATTGACGGTTCGGGTCAATTGACACCCCAGACCACTAATGTGCCAAAGGTCCAGATGAGACCCGGACCCGGACTTGAAGCGACCGTCCCGAACCGTTGCTAACACCAGGTGTCAATGATCAGCAATAGCTGTTCACATAAGTGGAAATGCTGGATTTAACTTTGTATTGATTTTTCCTCACCTCTAATAGCTTTTGGTGTCAACTATTACATTCCAGTTCATTTAACCAATTGCTCCTAGGCCTGTGGTGTAGATACCACCAGCTAGTTATCGTGTGTAGTCTGAGTGTGAGAATAGAAGGAATATTACAGTTAAGTTTTGTCAAGAAGAATATTAAGGTACATTTTGCCCTGTGTAGGCGACAAAGTATAATGTAACAGCCAAAGCAAAAATTGTTATGAGGGTAGTAAGATTCCAATAACTGATTCAAAATTGATTGAACTTATTAGAGCTACCTATTTACAACTTCTCTTTTCTGTTTCCCCTGTTATTCCCAAAACTAAACCTCATGTTAATCTATGCAGAATCAAATACATAATCATAATGATTAGGAGCCATATCACTCAACTTTATAAACTCCAAGAGTTCCTCCAGTGGTAAAAGCCTCAGCTGGAGATTTCAAATGAGATCATATTTGGTTGCTGACATAGAGGCCTTCTACTGTACTCAATAAGTATTCAACCTACTTCCTAGATTTGTGTATAAAATATATAGTTTCCTCAATACACAGATTGTATGACTGAATGTTGTTGTTGGTAACGTTTTTGCAATGTATAGCATAAGAAGACACAATGCCCTTATACTGTGAATGTGGAAATAATTATAATTAGAATTCTTAATAATATGGTAAAGTGTTATTTGCCGCTAATGCTCTTGCTGTGAATTGCTGCTGGATCTTTACATTCACATTGCTGGACCAATGTGATCTCTTCATAGATGAGTCCACAAAATGCAACATCTTGAGATATTCCAGCAATGACGTCAAGTTACATAATTGCTTTTCTTGCAGTTGGTGTAGCCATTTCTGTAAATCATAGATTGAGGTAGCTACACTCTCTGTATTATAATTGTGTACACGCATATGTGGTTGTATGGCACTGCTCTTCTGGCTGGGGCTATGGTATGCATGTTAGTGCGTATACTGCGATGATGTACTGCATCTTCCATTTGCGCTTTTCACATTGCCTTTGTTGAGTTGTTGGAATATTCACTGGCACATAGTGTACTAATGCATTATACCAATCATATAACTTCCTCATTTTGAATTATTAGGGGTTCTACTATACCAGTGGTAATGGTAATTCAGTGGATTCCATAATGAATATATTGGAGCAGTTGCCCAGATCTGATGCCTAACATCTATTCATGACAACACTACATTAACCCCTCAGATAATCCTTAATGGCATTACACTTGAGTTGAGTATAACTCAATGAGTGATTACACACAGCAGATACTAGAGAATCCAGATACGATGATGCATTTATGACACCATTACTGGGATCGTGAATCGAGACCATTGGCAGTGAACCTAATAACAAACCACACCTACACTATCTGAGCTAGCAAGAGAATATACAGTTAGGTTGCAAATGTGCAGAATAATGTTTGCAGCAGATTATATGTGATATTGGTATTAGTGGAATGATTGAAACTTACTCCACAGAACTCAGAAACTGTTCTTGGTACTTGCCGGTCATCATTTACTTGCGACCTGTACATGCTGCCTGTCACAGCATAATGGCATTGGCCAATGATATGTGACTTGAAGCAAACATTGTGATTAGGTTGAACTAGTATTCATAGCAAGGGCATAGGCAATATTGTTAGAGTGTGAGTTTGTTGATAATTATATCTCGGACTCAATTGTGGATCAATCAAATTAGCAATGAGGCATAAGCATCATTGCATTCAATCACTGACAGACAACTGATCAGGAGAGGTTCCAACTACTGAACCAACACATTGTGAGATATCAAAGTTCAAGTCATGAGCTGCCATATAGTGCAGTTGATTTCTTCCTGAGGATGGCTCTAGTCAGGAGAATAATGCTTTAAACCCACTCATGTTTGAGCACCATAACCTAAGGAATTTGTGGCAACAGCAAAAAGAGATTTCTATCATTCAATATAATCTCAGTGGTAAGCTATCAGCCAAATATGGAGTCATAGCAAGAATATCTCAAGGAGTTTCATTCTAAGAACTCAACTATACAAAGCTTACATTGTTCCAGCAATGACCAGAACAAGCTCCAGCAGTAAACCACAGTCAAACATTAGCAGCAATACATCCCCTGAAACATTCTTAAGTTTCATCATACAAAGTTACATCAGTAACCTTTACTCTGCTGTCTTTCAAAGAAAAGCTTTATCTGAACCATATAACACATACTTGGACACTGTGTGTGAGATCGAATGACAGCACACTATCACGTTGACTGCATGTAAAGGTTTCCATATGTTCATTGTAAAGTACATAGAATATTCACCAATATATATAAAGTTTTATCTTACACAGGTCATGCCAGGATTGAAAACAATGTTTATAGTTAGTTCCAGACAGGTCTTCTGCTAAGCGAGAGTTCAGTCCAAGAGGTATTGCATAATGTTAATTCTGTTGACAAGTTTCATTATTAGATTGCTTTTTGAAAGGATTTCAAAAGGTTGAGTTTTGGGGAAGACAAGGAAACAGATTCACACATTAATAGTAGACAGCTGTACTCTGTTTTGAGAAAAGAGTAATGAGATGTTGGAATCTGGTACCCATGTAACATGTATATGATTGATCTGGATTTCTGTCAGAGATTTAATTGGTGACTAACAAATACTCTTTCAAAGTAGACTGTAATATTCCAATTTTTGCAAGTTCAAACCAATGACTAGATTTACTTCAGATCTTTTAACTTTAGTCAATACCATTAATCCCACTGACACTGCTTGCTTAGGTGTTGACAATTCACTAACCAGGATGTGCTTTAAACTATCTCTTTTCATAAGGAGACTAGACTCCAAGATATCTGTTATACCTATCATGCATGAGGTTTCCTGTGGAGGTGATTCCGCATAATCCCATCTTATCTGTATGTCGTCCTGTTAGATTTGTAATGCAAGTGTGGTTGAAAATTGTCTGCACATCTGATGCTTTATATACACATTCCAGCAAGAGCAAGATGAATTGGTCATCATATTTCAATATGCTCATGTGTATCATATGCTTCACTAAGCACTTGATATGCAAGTAAGGTGTTACTGCATCAGAGATCACATACCTGGACAATTAGAAATGTCATGAATTAGTAATATGCCTCTGCTAACATAATCATAATCTCGATTTAGTCACATTGCAATTAACCAGTACCATTATTGTTGCTACAGGTAAAAACATAGCAGTAATCAATTTTCTGTTGGTGGGATGATTCATACCACTCTGGCAGTTGGTACTGCTACACTAAAATAGCTGCTCCAGTATGCTAGGCAGAACTTCTAAGCCTAGTATGGCAGTCTTCTAATTCTATTGATACCATTCAATCACCTATCATACTACTGAGTATTATACAGCCATTCATATTAAGTGATCCTCTTGTTGTGGTTGTGCACCCCTTCTCCTGAATATATCATATCACCTCTCAAACTCCACTTTCGTTAGCAGATAGATATAACAATGACTTACCAAGGTCAGATATCTTGAATCAAGCCAAGCAATATTGGAATTTAGTGTTTGAATCTCAGGAGATAAGATTCTTCAGAAAATGCATTAATTATATTCAGCTTCTGTTAGAGGTTGTCTCCTAAAAGAGGTAATGGTACATGTCGGATTGTCGGAAGAATATAGGCTACGGAGTTTACTCACGTAGAATACATAACGCCAATCCTAGACAATACAAGTATGGCAGTCCTGTGATCCTTAGCGGGATGTCATGGGAACCTCGTGTCGATTTGATAGCGAGCCTCATTGCTAGTGGATTCATTGAAAGTACAATCAATTTGGATTGATTTGATGATGCAATGACCTTGGCCAGTTGTAATCCTTCAGGGCTTAAAGAGATGCCTGTTACTTCTTACCACATTCACTAAACTATGCTAGGTGGGACTATATGTGTCGACTGCAGTAAAGTGGCTGACGTGTCAAGCAGACGATAGCCAATATGCAATCATGCGAGATCGCAAGCCATTACTCCAGTGAAAATCGGAACACATTGGGCACTCCCCGGTTACTGAGAACAGTCTTGATCTTACCAGGTGGTGTCTCATTCAGTATGATGGAGGGCAAGATCCGATTAACCTCCGAACAAACGGGCAGGTTAATTCGTCATAATTGAATGTCGACAGAGCAATGGTGGGCCGCCACGTATAGCCTCTGAAGCAGATAAACTACATAGCCTGAAGGGTGAGGTTGTGTCTTGATATAATTAAGCAATCCGTTTAAAGCCCTCCAAATATCCACATCAGGCGTGGAGAGGTTGTGACTACCCGAACAAACGAGTTGGAAGCTATCTAAGTTGAAGTTGCTGTTTGATTCAATCTTATTGCTGATGATGGCCCTCCGGGGAGTGTAACTCTTCAAACTCAATCATGCAATACACAATAACCTTTGGGATGCGTGGTCCGCTATCAAGAGAGATTAATGCTCATTGAGTAGTACTCTGTGATATGACAGATGAGATGATAGCAATGCTTGATTTATGATGAAGGCCCTCCGGGGGGAGTAACTCCTAAAACCCGATCATATAATACAAGAAAGCTATAAAGAGAAAGCAATGCTTCGGCATTGAAAGGACAGCTCCCCAAGCACGAACAATACCTACAATACTTACATACAAAGAAGCAGCTGAAATATTACTGACATTTTCATCGCTGATTATTAATACTATCATCTTCAAGGATTCAATATTATCTATTAGAATTTTACGCAGTTCCCCCACCCCAGGGTTGAGCACAAGTTCATTAACGAATACGATGTCAAACTGTGCGCGTTATCTTTACTCCCCTATCGCTTCAAAAATAACAATCAGTTATTTGCAGCAGAGTGTATTTGGTGGCTGGCGAGGATATTTCAGCTTACTGATACATAAATATATTATGGACATACTGAAGTATTCCCTTCGGAATACCACAATGATATGGTAGTTGCGCCATTTCAACAAACTCAAGGAAATCTATCATCAACCCCGGACACAGATAATCCGAAATTGAACTCAGATTCGAGCATTGTGTTCGAACAGAATCTTGATTCGCATGTACCCATTATTACCCGAAATACAACAGGAAGGGAAAAGTAGTGTAATCATTAGGCGCTAGCTTTACGATTCAGAAAACCACCTTCCAATCAGAGAGCTAGGACACATAAGTTAATACACGAAGGAAATCTGGAATATTGAGGGAGATTACTTTTAGATATAATATTGTGGCTAGTATCTGAATGCCAGATTTATCAAGGAAGAGATAGAGGGAGATTTTGTGAAGTTACGTGTCAATTAAGATTGCACTATCGATGGGCGAATTATTACTGCCTCAATATTAATTAATCACCGAGATTAATTATTCACACGCTCTTTATAATATGAATTAATCATCAAGATGTATTATATGGAATACTTTACAATATCAACTAATCCCTGAGATCAAATATACCAATATATTGTATTTATATAATCACTGACATTAATTATACGAACACACCTTACGACGTTGATTAGTCATCAAGATTAATCATACAGAATACTTTACGATATGAATTAATCACTGAGATGAATTATAGCAGTTATATATATTGTCAGTATTGCGTTCTGCCATGATACAATTAAGTTGCTATCCATTTAGTAGCATCTGATACAACTATACATATCTGTCCTCTTTGTGTATATGATTTGTACAGGTTGCCAATACTCTTCAGGTGGAGATATGCTTAGAAGAATACGATGGGAACCACCGCGGTGTACCCAGTACTGAATTAAGTATCACTAGATACAGAAAGATGTATAGTTACTTAGGTGGAAGCACCCCCGTAACAGCTTCATTATGCATTTGGTTAATTTTGTGTTCTTGATTTGACTACCCCTGATATGATGGAAGACGGAGTGGATGGCATTGACACAATGTTCAATTGATGAAAGTTGATTGCTTAGTAAGGATATTGTTTCAGTATACCTGCTGTTAATTGGTCGATCAGTTGCCTTGTCTTTGGTTGCTGAAAGTAGTGACACAAAACATACAATATGGATGAGGAAGTATGCTAGTATACAATAATTGAGAAGTTGATAATAATCTATAATTCAAGCAACATAGTTGTTGTACAAGGTGATCCATTGGTTGTGTTTATTTGAAGAGCCTCGGGTAATACCAGTCGACCTGCCAATCAATCTCCATAATAATCCATAGGATGACCACTGTTTATTTGGAATTCCCATATTTGCAGAACCAACCTGACAATCCCCAGGTCCACCATGTCAGATTCCTTTACAACCAGCTGTACTCTCACTCCCAGAAACACAGGCCTGGGGGAAGATTGCTACCATCTCTCACTGTGTTGTCCACCACAGTGCCATCACCAGAGAATATTCAGTTATGTCCTAAATCTGTCCCACTTCATTCCAAGGACATGTGATTACCACTAAGTACAGCATTTACCCAGGATGAATGGTCTATGGTACTCAGTAGAAAGTACAATGATCCACTATCTACATTGCGATAAATATGAGATATCAAATCAAGGCAGTCTAAGGTTCCACTCTATCTCACTACCAATTCACCAGTAATGGATTGACTGCCTGCAGAATGACTAGCTTGATACCAATATCATTCAGTTTGACCTTCCGAAGTAAAGCTGTGAATATCCTGTGATATTACAGTGAGGTGCATCTGCAAATATGCTTGATCAAGGCCTTCAAGTCGATCTCAAATTTTGTTCAATTACTTCAATCTGCATTTTATGAATCACAGGAGCCAATTATATATCTAGACTTGCTGTACAACTGTCTTCCACAGCATCTCCAAAGCCAGTTAATCACCATTTCCAAGTGCATCTCAAAGCTCATTCAATCATAGTGCCCCAGTGTATTTGCCAACTCACTTGATAACTGTCTTTAAGATAGCATGACTTATTGCCTCCGAGTGCATCTGCAACCTTGCTGGATTGTGGGGTCCAATTGTATCTGCAAACTTGCTTGATTACTACCTCAAAGTGTCTATCTTAGTTTACTAGATTATGCCCTTGGATACAATCTGTATACATGTTTGACTGCCACCCCAAATTGGATTACTTAGATTGCTCATATATCACCACCAGTTTCAAATTCTCACAGCATTCGAGTCCATTTCTATCCTCTTTTATTCACAGTCCCTAAATCTTCCTGTATTTGCATTTGACCCCTATCTGCAGCCAGATCTGTTGAATATACATATATTGCTACACTTTAATAGATACTACATGGTATAATATGATGTACAGAAACTTTATACAATTGTGGAACACACATGTCTAACAGAGAACAACATGACAGATGTAATCGCTTGTGGTTATGGGACTAGGTATGCTAAGATGCACTGCATTCAGATAACAGCACACCAAGTTCAAATTCTCCTGCAAGCGTATACTGAGAGTTCAGTTGCTCTGCAATTTGACTATCCTATAAGTTCTATATCATCGCATCAACATTGAAGTTCAACAACTGCAGTAGCTTGAAGCGATTCTTGTTAATGCTCCTGCAGCATCTCAGAGGACTTTGCTAAGCATCAGACAGGTGATGGAGCACCTGGAGTCACTGGGTCTTATGGGTGAGAATAACTGAAGGATCCAGGAGATTTGCATATGGCTAATCACCTGTTTTACATGTTGCTAATGTCCATCTGTATGAGATCTTGCCATCACTTGACTCAGTACACTTATATTTATTCTCTGAGTTTACCAGTCAATTTATCTCCTGGTGTTCTTGCCCCTGGTAGAATTCTCAATTGGTAAGTACATTTTCCTGGGCGTCATTTCAATAAGTTGGGTACTAACACTGTACAGAGCAACTGATCCTTGTGATTCTGGTGTGGTGGTACTACACAGTTGAACGTTGATGCCATTCAATTGACTGATCCTATACCACTAGTTAGGGAATATTAGTTTGAAGGGCTGAATTCATAATAGAGTTGAAATGCAATGTGCGGTGCCCAGTTGAGACTACAGCTGTATGGCAAGGAATCCTCGAGACTGAGTTGAAATCTTCTTTCAAACCATCTTTTTGTGAATATAACTGTGGAATCATTGTGTCATTGTTGTCATCAGTATATGGCTGCATAATTTTTGCAAGGGCAATTCGAATTGAACTCAGTCAACCTATACAACTGATATGTTATTCATCTGAATGTTTTAACTCAATTTGTATGATTATAGATATTGATCCTTAGGAAGTATAATCGATTCAGTGGAATTCTGACTGAGTTCATGTGTATTTCCCTAGTCTAAACTGGATTGTTATCTATGTCTTAATATTAATACATCACTGGGATAATCAAATTGGCACATATAAGTGCAATTTTCACTCTTAATGGTCACTACTTTGCTCAATTCTGGACGTATGTACTAGGCTGTTATCAATATACCCAACATATTATATCATACCCAGTCTTCCATCTATAGTTGTTAAGTCTTTGTTACTCCTTAGTGAACTTTTCCCACTAAAATCCCACTAGTGTTGTAGGGGTCATAGTTGAAATGCAAACTTCCATTGACTTCTACAAACTGTGCAATCTATATTCAACAAATGAATAACCAAGATGGAATTTATGAAAAGGTAAATCAAGAAGCTACGGTACAGCCCTCTGCACACAATAGAATATGACCCTGGCCAATAATTACTTCTTTATCAACTTGGTAAGCCATTGCAGTTGTACAGCTATCATCTTGGCAAGAATGTTCTGCTGCAACTACTGCCACAGTACTTGGCTCATCTCTCCAGCACATGATGGATACCACTTTTGCTATTTTAATTAACCATATTTTTGAATCTAGATATGGCACCTTTGAGCTTACTGGCTCCAATTTCTGGCCATTGTCTCAATGCAATAGTTACCATCTGCTAGATAGCAGTAACTACGCGGTGACCAAGATTGTATTCCTGGGAGTGCATATTCCATAATGGTCTAGCAGCTTCATTGCTACATGTACAGAAGAACAGTCCTCATTCAATTTGTTCCAGCAGTAAACGTTACTATCAAGATATTTGTCCACTTTTCCATTATGTCTAAATATCAACATTCTTTAGGGCAGACTATGATGGAGCCAACAACAGATGTATACTTTCGAAAGGTAGGACTGATATAGTAACCAATCACCAATTACCAAGTTTGAGTTCTGAATTTCTGTGGTTTGTACTCTACCATGTACAGGTATTGAGACATTGAACAGATCAATTGGTAATTCTGAGTCCCCAATATCAGTGGAAGGAATCAAATTTTCCACTGCTAGGTAAAATATATTTTGCATGTATAGATATAATTTACTGTGTGGTATGGAATAGATCCCAGTTCAGAAGAAAAAAAAAAGTATTATCCATATGTTATAGATAAATTGAATCATGCAATAAATTTCCTGCATGTGGTGCCTCTGGAGGTGGTAGTTTGAAACCATTAACATCCCTCTAGCAGCTGTGGGTAATGGAGAGAGTTCAGGGCTTATTTGTTCCATAGGAAATAAGCGTTACATGTAACTTTTCATTGTGACTTTTCAGATTGCAGGTGAGAATAGATGATTATATAGGAGGACATTGATTTTCAGGAGCAATTGTGCTTCACAAAGCCATTATACTGATCCTTGTAGCGATGGCTGGTCTGCAATAATTTGGAGACTTTAAATTCTAATGCACTCCCCCCTGGGCCATGAATTACTGCAATAGGTTTGCTCCACTCATGAGAAAGATTTCCGTAGCAATTGTTCCGGAAATTCAGGGTAAGTTGCTGTCTAAGGTCTCTTCACATGTACAGACATTCATGGAAGTAAGAGTGGTACAATTGTGGACCCATCCACCTCTCTATGTCAGATTAATTCGTTGTATTGACTATCTTTGTTGGTGTCATTGGCTGGAGTTGTACATCAGTAGGTAAAATTCGCCGTCAATACTTCTGCCAGGGGGTTTCTTGTAGCCTGCCAGAGCTGTATGTGGATATACTATCGGAGGTATATATACTTCATTCAATTCAACAGAACATAGATATAATGTTAGGTGTTCTCCCTTTACAATTATGATGAAACCACTGAATAGCACAGCAAGTACATTTGTAATATGCCAGCTTGTTACCAAGTACATAGCACCTATTCATGACATTGGTAGTTGGCCAGTCAGGTGATTTTCAGTAGAATTACAGCTGAGTTGTATGTTAATTGATTTCCTTCAATCTACATGGCCACTAGCTGATTGAAATATGATGATGTAGTTATCATACTATAGCTGGGATATTTAATTAAGAAATATTGGTGGTGCAGAATGTTATCAACCACATCTGCTAAACCAAACTAGCAGAACCTTGCAAAGTTGAGTTACAATTGTACAGAGTTATGTACACAGCAGGGAATAGGTATTACACAAGTAAGAGAAATCTCTGATTTTACTCTCCTCAGGTAAGTAGAATAAATATTGGCACTCCCCTGTTGTTGAATGGTCAAGACATAAGCTGACAGTATCTCAGGGATGAATAGAATTTGCTCAAAATATGAGGCCAGAATGGAACATGGCAATTTGGTGCAGCTAGCATGTATTGCAATACCGTGGTGTACCTTGGCTTAGCAAGATTGGCAATCTAGTTTGTCTTGAAAGCAGTTGGCTATCAATCAAATAATAAATGAGGTATAGAGATTCTCGTAATAAAGGACTGATCAGCTACATGACACTACATGTTGAAACTACTGAACAAACTTAGTGCAAGGTATCCACCTTGAAGTTATAATTTGTTATTACTGGTTTGCATAATACCATGCTGAGAATGGTTCTTTGGGGAGGGTAACTCTTGAAAACCACCTATGCATAAGCATCATAACCAATTGGAAAGCATTTCCATTTCACAACGGGTATAGTAGAAAATGTGAAATCGATGTATCTGTAACGAAAATATCCAACCTGGTTGGTGGAATCTAGGAATTAACGATAGCTGGGTAAGCATGTTTCACAAAGTCATGGCCAATGTCATGGCACTAGTATCTGTGTCAAATATGTGACCACTAACTACGTCATCTACCATCACTCACACAAAACTACATCCATACCACAAATATCACATTATTTTTTTTCAACATATGGAAATATATAGAGACATTATATTAGATTTTTCAAATATCATATACATTGCACTTACACATAAAAATAAGTTTATCCCCAGTGTCCAAAAACTGTCACAAATAACAATGCTGACAGATACCAACTGCCTATTATGCAATTTACCATTAATATTTCCACCATGCCTACAACTTAAGCTACCAGAGAACAATTGCACTGGGTTGCTAGATGTTCCAGCATGGAAAACCTATGATCTCCGTTCAGCTGAGTACTATATATTCTCACCCAACTTGTCTTGATACTCCCAGAGTATACAATCTACCATTAATGTTACATGGGTGCGGCCACCTAAGTAACTATACTTCTTTATGTATCGAGGGATACTCAAGTAAGTGCTAGATACACTGCTGCAGTTCCCATCATATTTGTCTAAGAGTATCTCCAAACGAAGTGTATTGGCAACCTGAACAAATCGTATACAGCAGGAGGAGAGATAAGTGGAGTCATATCAGAAGCTACTAAATGGATAGCAACAAAATCGTATCGTGGCGTAACGTAATAATTACAATACATATCCCTCATATAATTACTCTCTGTGATTAATTAATATCGCAACGTATTCAGTATAATCAATCTCGATTATTAATCAATATCGTAAGATGTGTTCGTATAATTAATCTCAGCAATTAATTGATAAAGGATATTTGTCTAATTAATCAAGGCGATTAATGGATATCGTAAGATATTCCATATCAGTGATCTGAATGATTGATTAATATCGTAAAGTATATTCCAGTAATGAATCTCGGTGATTAATTAATATTGTGGCTGTAATATTTTGCCCGTTGATAGTGCAATCTTAATTGACATGTATCTTCACAAAATCTTCCTCTGTCTCATCCTTGATAAATCTGGCATTCAGATACTATCAGCAATATTACTTCTCAGTATAATCTCCATCAATATTCCAAATCTCCTCACTTAAGAAGATTACAAATTATACTTCATCGCTTCCCACTCTATTTCCCAAATCTGGCTCACCATTCTCAATTTGAATAATTTGGTAGATTGTTAAAGATCGTTCCGGAGCACATTGTATGTAACTGGCATTGCTTTTTACTCCAGTAATTTGGATTTAAATGACTTCAAGTAGAAGGTACTTTAGTATCGTAATCGTTAATATCTAACACAGGTATTTCGGATTCAGGCATGAGTGACCCTGCTATCCCTCTATTCGATAAAGGCGATAACACAAGATCGTTGGTATATCCTGAAGGGAATACTTTCTAATGGCGATAATAAATCAATAACTCGGCAAACTGAATCATACTCACCACCCGCCAAATGCACTGTGCTGCAACCAAATGATGTTCCCTTCCGAAGGAATCCAGTAATAAGAAAAAAGCACACAGTATTAAGTCGTACATGTCATCGAACTTATGCTCAAACATGGGGCGGGGGAACCGCGTACCATCCTAAGAGATAACACTAATATACTTGATAGTGATAATAATAATAATAAGAACTGAAAACAACAATAATATTTCAGCTCCTTCTTCGCAGGTAGGTATTGTAAGGATCATTCATGCTTGTGGGCTTGTCCTTTCAATGCCAAACCATTGCTGTCTCTTTATAGCTTTCATGTATTGTATGATTGGGTTTTTGCTGTTACTCCCCCCAGAGCGCCATCATCATAAATCAAGGATTGCTATGATCTCATCTGTCACATCATAGAGTACTACTTAATGAGCGTTAATGTCTCATGATAGTGGACCACGCATCCCAATGATTATCGTGTATTGCATGATTGGGTTTGAATAGTTACTCTCCCCAGAGGGCCATCATAAGCACAAAGATTTAATCAAACAGTAACTTCAATTTAGACATCTTGCAACTCCTGTGTTCGGGTAGTCAAAACATCTCCTCGCCTGATGTGGTTATTTGGAGGGCTGGAAACAGATTGCTTATTTATATTAAGCCACAACCTCACCCTTCAGGATTGTTGGTTTATCTGTTTCACAGGCTATACGTGGCGGCCCACCATTGCGCTGTCGACAGTGAATTATGACAAATTTACCTGCCTGGTTGTTCAGAGGTTCATCGGGTCATGTTCTATGTCATAATCGATCAGACACGCCATGGTACGGTCGAGACTGTTCTCACCAACCTGAGAGTGCCCAAGGTGTTCCGATTGCTACTGGGGAAATGACTTGAGATCCCACATAATAGCATATTGGCTTTCTTCTGCCTGACACGTCAGTCGCTATATAGCAGTCGACACATCTAGTCCCACTTAACTCAGTTCAGTGAATGTGGTAAGAAATAACAGGCATCTCTTTAAGCCCTGAAGGCTTACGACTGGCCAAGGTTATTGTATCATCAAATCAATACAAATTAATTGTACTTTCGGTGAATCCACTAGCAATAAGGCTCGCAATCAAATCGACACGAGGTTCCCATGAAATCCCACTAAGGATCACAGGACTGGCATACCTGACATGTCTAGGATAGGCGTTATGCATTCTACATGAGTGAACTCTGTAGCATATATTCTTCCAACAATCAACACGTACCATTACCTCTATTAGGAGAGAACCCCTAACAATTAACATAATTGAGATAAAATAGAAAGCACTCTGGTTATAGAGAATAACCTTAGTCATACTGATGGTGACAGCCTGAGCGAATCTAAACCTGAGTCTGAGCTAGAGTGTGAAGCCCAATCTGATATTGCAGCTATGCGAGTGCAGATTGCTGGACAGTGAGAGTTGCCCACCAAACTCGTCCAACGGAATACTCAACTCTGCATGCAGTATACAAAAGTGAACAAAGCAGATTGGGAATAATGCTGGGAGTCTCTCTGACAGGAACAATGCAAATAACTATCTTCAATCTGACCCATTCTGAATAGTACTGTAGTCATATACAGAAGTATACTAACTTTCTCAACATCAGCTAATCTTACTTTGAGTCTCACATGCACTGATTTCAGGATAGATATTCTCACAAAGTGAAGTATGCCGTAACTGTTGGCAGCACATCAAGCAATTATACAGACCCATTCAAGAAAGTGATATAGATGACAAATCTGGTGGAGTGGGTTCAAGATCTATGGAGACACTCAGATCCTTGTTTGGAAAACTTCAATGCTTTCAGGTTTGAAATGTGCAAGATAGATTGTGCTATGAATGTGAACCTCAATAAGGCAATAACATGTTTGACTGACTGCCTCCATGAATGGATTGTAGTGGTGAGAGTCTATGCAAAATAAATCAATAGTGAATCGTAGAGTAGTGGGAGGGCACCAACAGGACACCAAGAACCTGATAATGCTGTGTCTGGTACACTGTGATCAGGACACATCTACAAGACACAGCTATAATCAACAAAGAACAGAAAATTTGACTTCATCGATAAGCATTTGGTTTATACTGAAGATGTATAGTTCAAGCCGGATGGCGTGAAGTCGAAGCAGACATAGCCATATCACCAGTGAAACTGGCCTGTAGAATCATTTCAACAAGACATCCAAGGATGCATCTTCCAATCATTCATACTGAAACTGGACGAAGCAAGCATGCACAACGATTACCAGTTGAAAAACAACGATACATGTGATTTACCACTTCGGGTCTTACCAGGGAACTTTGTAATATGGAAATTGGAAGGAAAATACATATGGTGCAGATTTCCTAGACATGCAATGTTCCAATACCCAATATATACCCCCATCAACCTCTCTTTTACTCTGGCTCATCCAGAAGACTGTACCACATCAAATACCAGTACTCCTTTGACAGTAAGCAGCTAAAAACTAGCTTACCTCTCACTGTATCTGTCTCAGCAAGAGAGAATGGGTGAATTGGGGGCTTGGATTGTGGCTATTCAGTACAAGGATGTTGATAGTAATATTGGAGGCTATTTATTTGCATCAGGTTTCACTAAGAATCAGAGTTATCTCAGAAAGCCCAAATACTCTCATGTGATGTGAATATATCTGCATAACAGCCAGACAAGAATCATTGAACATTGTCCACCAAGTTCAAATATGGGATCAACATGAAGAGCTGCATTGTATACAAGCACTTATTTATTGCACCACTACAACCATTTTCAAGGCTCCACAACTTTGGAATTGACCTGGAGTACTATATGATACAGCACACATTACAATGCATGGCCTGGACAGTCAGGTCATTAACTATATGATGGTGCCCTATAAGACAAATACAACAGTTCAATCTATGGGACATTTGGTCCCAGTCTCCAAATTGGAGGTGTTGGTTACTCTGATAAGGGCCTACAATCTAGGACCTGTATTACCCTGGCTCAAGACAAGCAAGCTGGAGATCGATTGAGCTACAGGTCAATTAACACCTCCAACAACCCAATGAGGGCAATGGGAGGGATGTTGATCAGAAATGATAGTGCAGTGGTATGAGGGTTGGGATTACAGGATTTCTAATATATGGCGGCTATAGTTTTGCAGAAATACGCCAGCAGCCAACTTGATATTGATAATCTGGTCAATGCAGATGGAACACGCCATGGGAGGTGTTATTACAGCTGTACTCCAGAGATTGAAATACTTGGATGGACTGAATACAACACTCATTTCACATATGATATAACCAATTGGATGTTTGTTCTATACACTGGTGAATCATGTCGACTGCTGGGAGTGACCATGGAGGGTACCTATCCGGAAGATCCAGCCAAGATTGAAACTATCAATCCAAGCTCAGAACAAATCATTTGTGAGCAGTGGCAAGAGATGTGATAGCAGAGCATCCTTGGAACCTTGAGTAACTGCTACCTGCTCACCATGTCAAGCTGGGAGATAGCTGGACCAGTGATGATTGGCTTGTTTCTGGCAGAATAGCTGGATTTCCAACTGCAGGATTTTCCTTCCCAACTATCATTCCAATTCCCTGGTTGGAGATAGAGTCTAATGCAATAATGCTGGATTGGGTTATGTACATATCTATGATGGAGATCGGATCTGTTTGACATACCAGTACAATGCCAACATCTTAAGTTAAAGTATGGGAGAAACACTTGCACTGCAACAGCCAAGAAACCATTGGATAGATCTGGAACTAGTCCCCAATTTACCATATGGCTGAATCTACAACCTTTCAGATGTGGAGTTGGAAGTACTCAAGGCCTACATAGACTCAAAACCAGCCAACAGATTGAACTAGATATTATTATCATCTGTGGTTGCAACAATCTTGTTTGTGAAGAAGAAGGACTAAGGCCTGTGGCTGTGGGTGGACTACTGAAATCTCAATACAGCAACCGGGATAAATTGACATTATCTCCCACTGATCTCCACCATACTCAACTACTTCAATTTGGCTCAGATAATTATCAAGCTTCACCTCTCCAATGCCTATTATGTCTTCTGAATGAAGCCACATGGCTAGTACAAGATGGTGATTGGCATGCAATATGGGCAGCGGGAGTATCAAGTAATGCTCATCAGGTTCATAACAGAACCATCTACTATTGCAGGATATATCGACAATTGCTTACTGCCTCAAATTGATGACTTAGCTGGATGTAACATTGTTGATATGCAGATCAACTCAACCAATCAGGAGGGGAATACAGAGCAGGCATGAAATGTACTGTACAGAGTATGAGAAGTGAATCCCTACTGCATAACCGAAATGTGCCATTGTGTAGTCTCATTGGTAAGTTTACTCAGCATCATGAGTCGCCCCAATGCGATCAGCATGAAACTGGACTGCGCAGGAACAATCGAGGTCTTTGCCGACTCTGCAATCCGGTTGTGACAGGCATGTGCTTCTTGGATTTATCACGTTCTACAGGTGATTCATAATGAATTATAATGACATAACAGCAATATCAAACCTGCTAAAGAAGACATAGATATTTTGGATGTCTTGACTCCTCAAACGGGAATGGACACAGGATCCTGAAGTCATGTTTTGGAAGGGGAAAAGAGCCTTAACCAATATACCCAATTTCAAAGCATTTACACTGGGCATAGCCAAAATTTCTGCGGACTAATGCCAGCAGCATGACTAGCACCAGCATTCTTAAACCTTACCATGGTGACAGGATTTTTAGCCCAGTCTGCCTCTATACAGTAATATGCTCCCCTGCCAAACAGAATTATGACAGGTTGAATGAGGAGAACATAGCAATTGTGGAAACTGTGAAGCAATGCCAGCAGTATGTGGTGGGAGCAAATCTTTAAATCCTCATACAATGCCACCACAAGATCCTTGAGTACTCCCAGTAGTTAATAGGGCATTGCCAGCAGCACGCTAGATGGGCAGAGATTCTCCCTTCATAAGACTTCATTATGGATCATCTGCCAATTAGGAAGCTCCCAACATGTGAACTACAGAAAAGACCCTAGCTGTAGTTTTGATATAGTGTTTCATGGAATATGAGCCGAAACAATTCCTAATATGAGGTAGCGATTCCATATGTCTTGGTGGAATTCGGAAGTTTCAAATTCCCTCGCTGCCAGTTTGGAATGTTTTGTCTGTCATTTCTGTCAATATGGATCAACATGGATGTCAAATCTGATCTTCCTCTACGAACTTACCATTGTGATTCCTCGACTTTCTTGCCCCTTTCAGGATGGCCAATGCTGTTTCATCGACCTCTGTACTAGTCAATACAGTGACCTCTGACTATGTTAATTCATTTAACTTTGCGATGTGAGCTTTTACCAGCAAGTGTTTCCCCATTGAGCTATTCCCATGGTCTCATGGATTGCGAAGAACTTGATGACAATAGATACATATGATGCCAGGGCTGCCGGTCTCCCCAATTGCACAGTGTAAATAGAATTGCCATGAAGGCGAATGTCAGGAATTTTTCCAAGCAATAGGCCGGATCGAGTCTACATTCATTGAGGCCCACCAGGCATCGAAGATGATTTGTAAAGTAAGGTCACCCAGATCACGAGTAAAGACACGTTCATTGATGGAAGAGCTCATAAGCTCGAGCAATGAGGTGTCCAATGATTGTTACTCCGTCATGGCGGTAGGAATTAGCCAGCTGGGTAATCAGACTCGAAAGACTGCCGGAATTAAAGATACAGCAAATCAGACTGCGGGTTCATAAATATTAACTCTACTGCTACAAGTGAAACAAATCAGATCTGTAAGACATTGCATGCATATTTGTGAAGTTGTATACAAGGTTAGATTGCAAAGACTGACTGCGTAAAACTTGATTCAGCAACAGCACAATACAGTTCATTGCTGTGTAGCATTCTGAGCCTCCACCAAAACTGGTGATGCTCTGAGGGCGCTCAATTGCAGGAGCCGGACGCAATATTGTTACTAGCATTTTTGCCAATTCAGGCTGCCAATGGGTTCATTGTGGGTTACCTTCATTCCATTGCCGTCAGATTATCCAAGATGCAAGATCAGAAATCGTTGACACTCCGTAGACGCTCATTTTGAGACATGGTAACGATCCTGATGTAACCATTGTTGACTAGAAAGGCAGCCGATAGTTCGATTATGAATCAAAGTAGTCTCATAGCCCCTTGATATTGTAAGATGCAAGGCCTGAAATTGTTCATGCTCTGTTGACACTCATTTTTGGGGCATCGTGACGAGGTCGTCGAAAGCATTTTTGCCTAGAAAGGTGGCCAATAGTTCGATTATGGATCAAAATAGTCTCATAGCCCCTTGATATTCCACGATACAAGGCCTAAAATCTTTGACGCTCCATTAACCCTCATTTTTAGGGCACATTGACGAAGTCGTTGAAAGCATTTTTGTCTAGAAAGGCGGCCAATAGTTTGATTATGGCTTAATGCCACCGCACGGCCCTTGCATTATCCACGATGCATGGCCACAGGTCGTTGACGCTCCATTGACGCTCACTTTTAGGACATAGTAGCGATGTTGTAGCAACCATTTTTGAATAGAATGGCGGGCAATAGTTCGATTGTGAATGAATGTTGCAGCGAAACCATCTGGATATTCCATGATGCAATGTCAAAAATCGTTGACGCTCCATGGACTCTCACCTTTGAGCTCACCTTAGAGACATACTAACAGTTATTGGGTGCTCAACAACTGTACATAAAATCCATACTGTGTTTTTTGGCAGCCAGTATACCGTTTCTATGTATTATCATTCGAATCCAAAATCTTCAAGACATCTCAGTTTCTGAGCCACCACTATACACGTCATTTGCATGATCAATAATGTAGGTCCATCGCATTTCAGTGCTTTCGGCCGGCAATTTACCGCCTAACATTCCACGCACTAGTTTTGGATATGTATAGCGCGATGTCCTCACCATTTCTTATCCAGCTCATTCTCCTCGATTCCCATGATTTACCATAAGCAATTTTCGATTTTTCGACTAAGTGCAGGAGGTATGAGTGGGGAGTTATGTAGTTGGCAGTATGCATTGACGCAGTCTGACCGCTGTCATTCATCCGGGTTTCGGATGTGGTTCGACCACTCCTTTTATAAGTCATATGACATCGCTGACTTAAACTTTCTTAGCGAATTTTGTCTGAAATTTATGTTTTGTTTTATCATTTACCCGTAACAGGCAACACCATATAAAGTTCATTGTTCGTCAATCTACTTGATTTGGTGTCTGGAACATTTGCATGGCCCGTATGACCCTTCCACACACACTGACCAATAATCCTGGCTCACAATTTGCTCACTGAAATGCAGAAGACACTGACATGCAACAAAGTAGGTACGAATTGCATTTACTCAAGATATGTCGTCAAAAATGCCTATTTCGCAATCTATTGCTCCGGTGACGCTCTCCAAATGTTGTCGGTGATGTTGTGGCTGTTGTCATGTCTGTTTGGGGGCTTTACAACTGCCGGAACCTTCAGTTCGGTCGTCCCGTACTTCATATCTCTCTCACAGATGTATTCGGCTGCGTCCCACCATCCCGGTTGCACCAGTTTGTCAAGCCTTGTCTGCTTCTGCCGAAAGCTCACCATGCGGTGCTGTACCGTTTTGGAGAATGTGCCCATCACCCAGCCAGGTTCATCATGTTCACTCCGCTTGCGAAGCTCTGTTTCTTCTTGATCATCATCCTTGTCTTCACCATCCTCCTCATCTTCGGGACTTACAAGAGCGCTCAGGCTGTCTCCGATAGCATTCAACATCTCCTCAAATGTTGTTTCAGGCTTTGTGGTTGTCGATCATGCCTTTTTAACATTCCACATATGTTCTTGCACTTGCATAATCGCTGTCTCTGCGTCTTGAACTTGCTTTCTTGCCACTGCGGTCTCTCTATCCACATAATCCTTGGTCTATAGCGCTTTTTCTTTGTTGCTTAAAAGTGCGTTTCCCGTCATTTCTCCACCGAAAGGTTCTTTTTACATTGTAAGCTGCGCAATGCTCCCAACCCTCCGATCCTTTCTGCCTGCAGGCCACACTTATCATTATTCACTTGATGCTGTCGTTGTGTGGGTTCCTTCGTCGACATACTGTATTTGCCCGCCGGAAGTGGTGAGAGGTTGTTCCTCGGAGCATTGACCATTGTATCTTGTGTTGATGCTGTTGTCGGGCGAGATGTTGGATGTTGCAAGATATTGACCACATGGAGGCAAGCTGCATCTTTTAAGTCAAGCTCGGTAGGTTTCATCAATTTGAACAAAGCAAAATCGGAGGTTTGACCGTCACTTTCTTGGGAATAGTCATGCTAACCATACATTAAGACTTGATGATTAGCGTGTAATTCATGTAAGATCCCGGTGATATCTTGATAGAAACATCACCAGACGTCCTTTCTATCGAAGAACGTCCTTTTATATCTATCAAAAATGATATATCCTGTGTCTTTCATCATGATATATCCCTGCAAACAAACAAACAACATCGGACCAGCTTGCTGCAAATTGCGGGTACATTGGAATCACCTGCAGCTATACGCAGTGCCACTATACACAGCTGGATTCAGCTTGCATTGAAGGTGAAAGTTGGCTGTCACTCGTTCCATCTTGACTTGTAGCAAACTGTATAATCTTCAGGACTTCCCACTTCTTTTCGTAATCATCTTCCTCACCATTCCACAACTGCAAGTAATGGCTCCAGAAATACTTCAACCAGGTGCGATTGAAGCCGAATCGAGCAGAGTGACAGGCGCTTGAAATGATGTGCCCCCTGGTGAGACACACCAGCAACGCAGATACCAATTCATTCACCGTGACGATGCGATTGTAGCCACTGAAAATACGACCCAGGACGCACATTTGAAAATGGTACGGAAATCCGGACGCAGCAAGAATCTGACGCAGCATGTGATCGGATGTGGGTCAATCCACATCGATGTAGATGACGGTCAACTAACAGTATAACGCACTGCTGGGGTAGGTAGAGAGCTACGTGACCTATTTGTCGCTGCCCAAAACAGGAAACCTCCATGGTTGACCAAGGACTTTGTCTGCACAATCCGCGAATTTGAACATCACGATGTCGTCAGTTGTGGGATTTTCGCAGATACATTTGGTGATCATCGTCGCCGGGAATGGACAAAACAGGGTTTAAAGCCCTTAGAGAAGGCTACGGAGTCATATATGGTTGAGGTAACAGCCGATTGTCACTCTAGAAGCAGCAACTGATTTCTTGTAGGTTTTCAACATGTCAGCTACTATGGTAAAACAAGGAGGTCGGGTACAGCTTGAACAGTCTGACATGCATCTTGCCTTGAATATGGCCACACTGGCTAAAGAAGGGTTTTTGCGCGCCGCAAGTGAGGAAACACAACAAGTAATCAAGAAACAACACGCCGAGGTTCGAGAACAGAAGCAGCGGGGTGTTGTGTTTCACAGGCATAACATGGTGAAGGCTCCGATAGAATGACACCCAGCAATGGTTCAGGAAAATCAAACGGACGGCCATCTTCTTTGCCAAATTAGCACAGCAAAGAATCCACGGACACTCCGGAGGTGCAAAGGAAGAGGTACACCTCCACCACGACCGGCGCCACCGAGGCCCGGAATGCCACCTGCGCCACCTGCTGACAGTAGGAGAACTCATAGCTCCAAAGCAGATGGTATGCCACCCGGATATGTGTATATACATAATCTGCTTTCCAGCACTCGATTTTTCAATCATGATCCATATGCCGGCAGGATCACATGCGCGATAAAGATTTCAATCCAGATTTGCTGACTGATGAAGGTCCATCCACAGGTATGTGCACTATCAGCTGTGTGGTAATGCAGCTGAGAGCCATTTTGTAGATGACAGCAGCCTGTTGCATGAACATGACAGCAAAGACGAGAGTTGACTGAAGGGAATGGGATTTTTGAATATTATCGTGATCTACCATTAGCAGCCACTTTAAAGTATATTTTAAAGGGTATATTTATATGCATCATTCAAGAACAATGTAGTTAGAAAGGAGAATGTACATGAACAGCACAGAACGGCTGCCACAAGACCATTATTGATATAGTATGCCAAACTGAATGGTTCCATATTGCGGTTACACCCGTGGCAAAATGGGAATCAATGCAGTGTCAATGATTTTTGATCCTGTAAGTTGGGTATTAAAAACGCGATTTGGTAGTGAATACACATAATGGAAGTGTTGCCACCCTTTATAGGGAAGAGAGAAAGCAACACGCTCCCTGCTGCATCTTGAAAATGAGCGTCAACAGAGCGTCAACAATTTTAGGTCTTGTTAGTCGGGTAATTATGAAGTAATTTTGTATTGGTTATACATAGCAAAAGCATTGACAACCTTTGGACGCAATAAAGAAAGCGAGACGCTCCCTGCCCCATTTTGAAAATGAGCGTCAATGGAGCATCAACGATTTTTGGTCTTGTTAGTCTGGTAATTAAGAAGTAATTTTGTAGTGGTTATTCATAACAACAGTATTGACAACCATTATACGGAAAAAAGAATGCGAGACGCTCCAGGTGCCATCTTGAAAATGAGCGACAATGGAACGTCAAGGATTTTTGGACCTGAAAGTCGGGTAATAAACACGCGATTCAGTAGTGATTATACATAATGGAAGTGTTGCCATCCTTTATAGGCAAAAAGAAAAGCAACACGCTCCCTGCCCCATGTTGAAAATGAGCATCAGCAGAGTGTCAACAATTTTAGGTCTTGTTAGTCTGGAAATTATGATGTAACTTTGTAGTGGTTATACATAACAACAGTACTGACAACCTTTAGACGCAAAAGAAAAAGTGAAACGCTCCCTGCCCCATCTTGAAAATGAGCGTCAACGGAGCATCAACAATTTTTGGTCATGTAAGTCGCATAATAAAAACACTATTTGGCAGGGAGTTCACATAATTGAAGTGTTGCCACCCTTTATAGGCAAAAAAAAGAGGAACACGCTCCCTGCCCCATCTTGAAAATGACCATCAACCGAGCGTTAACAATTTGAGGTCTTGTTGGTCTGGTAATTAAGAAGTAATTTTGTAGTGGTTATACATAACAACAGGATTGACAACCTTTATACACAGAAAAGAAAACGAGACGCCCTGTGTCCCATTTTGAAAATGAGCATCCACAGAGCGTCAACAATTTTTGGTCCTGTAAGTCGGGTAATAAAAACACCACTTGGTAGTGATTACACATAATGGTAGTGTTGCTATCCTTGATAGGCAAAGAAGAAAGCGACACGCTCCCTGCCCCATCATGAAAATGTGCGTCAACAGAGTGTCGACGATCTTGGGCCTTCGATCATTGTTTATCGAAGTGCGCTGTGGCTCTTAATGTCCATATCCTCAGTTTTCGCTGTTTTTGTAGTCTAAACTACTCATAAACACTTAGTTGCACCATTGTAAATGAAATAAGTTGTTACTATTTAGGAGGCTATCGTGCAAATATCATTTGCTCATTTGCCCATAAAGGCTACTAATCACTTGTTGATGGATACGTGCAATCACGCACCACTTAATTTACCCGAGATGCAAGACCATCAATTGTTGACGCTCCATTGACGCTCATTTTCAGGATGGGGCAGGGAGCGTCTCTCTACTTGTTTGCTACATCAAGGTTGTCAATACATCAGAAAATGACAATGCAGTACCATAGTCAATATTTTGCAATTAACAGTAGGATATCTGAATGCGACCATAAATAGAAAAACCCGAAACGCACGACCAGAGATTGGACCCACCCGGTCTAGCCAATCTGGGCGAAACCTGCAGGTTGACGGGTTCAGGGCCAGGTCGGGGCCGCCATGAAACAGTGGGTCGGGTCTCCGGACGGTTCTGGAACCGAACCTAACCGTTTTTCCAGTCCAAACCCCGACTGCTGCCGGGTTCCCAGGACCAGTTGCTAACACTCCACAGAGTATCCTATGAACTTTATATTACTGGTTGATTGTACAGATGTGGATGAGAAAGCGAGATGAGAGATGAAGGTGAGAGGAGATTCGGGAAAGCAACATGAGAAACAGGGCCATGAGAGACTTTGATGTCCATGTTAATTCACCCTTTGCAATGGTATATGTATATGATGGAATGCGGTGTTTTGTGCCCTGATCAGGGGTATTATATGTGCAATTGGGTAGGAAGTACCCCTTGTTTGCCATATCCCCTGGTATATCACCATATAATTCTACGCATGATTCTCTATATCTTGTTCTGCTAGACCAGTCAACAATTACTACACAATATGAATGAAATTTATCCTTTGTGATCTCTTCATGCCATAATCATTAATTTACACTGACTACAACATCCACCCACAATTGACTGACTCCCTGCCAGTCTCCCTTCATTCTCATAATTAAAAGTTGACACCAGAACTATGTATCAGCTCTCAGTTTGCTTCCTCACAGATTGACTGCCTTCAGGCAGCACCATGTCAAAATTCAAAGGTAAAGTCAGGTGTTCTCATTCGCCTGATTGTGACTTAGCCAATGAATACTGTCTCTGCAAATATTATATCTCCCATCTAGTTGACCGCCATCTCAATGAATATATTTCAGTAGCTCTACAATCACACTTGGTTGCAGTCTGCAGAGTGCATCCACCGAATGAATTGATGATCACCGCCAAGTGCATCTCCAATGATGTACTACTACAGCCTTGATGTGCATTGCAAGGTTTACTTGATCATGGTTTCCAAATGTATCTTCCAATTCTCATCATTTCAGAATTCCGGTACATCTCTCAGTTCACTCAATCAAGGCCTGCTGCTGTAGCTCATAACTTCCTAGACTATTGCCTCCAAGAGCAGTTCTTAATCTCTTAATTTACACTGGAATATGCTCAAAACGCATCTCTGAGTTCTCTTGATATCACCCTTCAAGTGTATCTCCATTCTCCCTCCAGCACAGTTTCCCGATTGTATTTCTAGCTTGAGGTAATAATGGCCTGCAAGTGTATCTGTATGTTCACTTGATCACACACTACAAGTGCATTTCCAAATCTGCTAGATTACCACCTGCTAGTATATCTCTAAGATCAAACAATCGCAATATCCCAGTGCACCTCTGATTGCACTTAAGTACATGTGCCAGCCTGTCCAGCAGACTGTGGAGATTCTTATATACACAGATATGTAGATACACAAATGAGACTACAAGCCAAATAAATATTTTGACTTAATTGAATAATGAACAGTAACTACGATTTCCTAGTGCACTGGCACCATTCCCCAAGAATTGTGTATAATTTCCAGTATGTTCTATAGTGATTTGTGGTGCTCCCAACCTCCTGCTATGCATTCAAAGGTATTTCCAAGATTGTCACCAGGCTTCATGTGTATTTCTGAACTTGTTGACAATCGTCTCCTGTGCAATTGAGGATTACTTACTGTGATTAATACACTGTTTGATTTGTTGCCAGCAGTTGCAGATGTATTTGAAGGCTGCTATATTGGTTCACTCATCTCTGAAAATTGCAGCCAGCACGCCCTGGTGTACCTGATGGCCAGCACATCAGTTGTGGCAACTTCTATATTTGCTAATGGTGGGATCCTGCTGCGACAACTTCAACACTCTCACCGAGTCTTCCAATTACAAAAATTCCTATTGCAGATGAATGTTGGATTGTATACACTCATTTTATGGTGTCTTCCAGTTGTATTTATTCCATTTTCAAGACAATGAATATTACCTAATAGGAAACAATATGAACAATACAGCAGCTGCCATTGTCATTAATTGCCTTGCATATGAGAATACACCACATCTGTATATTCAGTCAGCTCATCGAAATATTTCTTGTTAGCCTATGTAGAAATTGTTGTTGACCATTGTTTGAATACTGTAGTCAGTAATATATCAATCTGACTTCAAGAACTACTATACTAGTGTGTAACAGTATATACTACTCTGGATTATCATTTATCTGGAGATATTAAGGTTGTTCTTACCAGTTAGTTTGATGCTTAAAATAAGTTTATTATAGTATTTGTATCAATATCCACAGTTATGTTGTCTATATGGGTACTATAATATCACCATTTCACTGATATTTGAACTATGATGTATAAACAGTTGTGAAATCATATATGATAGAAATTTAGTATAATTGATGAATAATAGCAATTATATTAGTATAATTTTTATGCACATCTGAAATCAAGTGAAAACTGAACTTCCACTGCAATCTACACTAGATATGGGATTGATTGTTGATATTCTGACCTGGTTGAATTTTTGGTCAGAATAAGTAGTGGTACAATATTTGCAAATCTCTGTTTTGATATTCAACAATAATGTAGATTCGCAAATAACAGATTTTGATTTGTGCCAAACTTTCAGAATTCAACAAACGAATAAGGAACACTCTTAGTATTTGGTTACTGAGAATTTTAGCAAAGAAGTAGCAATTGGTATGTGATATTCCAGTAGAATACTGAAAATCAAGATGGAGGCTTTAGCAACTTTGAAACTATATCACCATATACAAGATTCGATAGTATTATAAAAGTACTTTATCCTCTAGAGTATGTTTTTAAACTTTACATTACCAATTTGTGTACTTTGAAATTTATTGGATAATTCTCTAAGAATATCCTAAAGTAATTCATATAGCTTTATATTAGCCTAGAAATGTCAGAAAGAAACTGAAAATATTGGTAATTGTATGAAGTATATAACTTGACAGTCTATGGCTTTTGCATTAATTTGCACTTTACTTATTTGTGTTATGGGTTCTTCTTTACCAGGGGTAATGGTACTAGTTGATTGCAATGTGAATACACCAAGACAATAGAAAGTTGATGCACCTTGCATAATACCTCCTGGTGGAATTATCTGTTCGCCAGTCTAGTTATATGTGGGAGGATTCAACTTAAAGCTGCTGTCGAATGATTGGTGGAGTTTTAATACCATGTTAGTGGATTCAAATATGATGAAGTAGTAATCTTAGCTTAGCCAGATTATTACATAATATTAGGGGTGCAGATAGTTATCAACTGCACAGAGTTACCAAAATGATGAAACATTGAAAAGTTGAATTGCAATAATACCGAATTACCTGAATTACAAATGATTTGTAACATAGGAGTATATGGGATTAGGGTGTGATACAACTCAGAAGTGAAAACACCCCTTCGTACTTTCTATTCATCAACTAGTTCATTGTTCACCAAGCAGCTTCCAATAAAGCAATCATATTGGGTGATCATGAAAGGTATAGTCTTATACTGATTATTGAATTGACATAGTATAGACAATTACCTTGTTATTCTACATTAGAAAAACATGATTGGTTACCAATTAAGACATTGAATTAACCATCAACAAAATCAATTACAGATAATATATTTACATGATTGCTTTAAAGTACTGTCTGGCAATGTATACACTAATGTTTCAACTAGAGAATAATTGAAATATGATATATCCAAGTTGGAGTTTGATTCAATATTAAGGTTCAACAATGACTTTGAGATACTAACCACATAGTAGATGACAATCATGTCAAAACCAGTTATGCATGAATATGGCACCCAAAGTCAAGCATAGTGGTATATTAAGCTGTTTATGTAAATCACCAAAATATCTCAATATAGAATAAATTGTTATAAAAATATGTCATCATGAGAATTGCTGATGGACTCTCATTCATAGAACCCAGCAATAGTAGGAGTATGTTTCTTTCAAAATTAGTAAAACAAGCTCTAGCAGTAATCTACAGTTAGAATATTGGCTGTAAAGAGTGTTTTAAATACTATCAAAGATTCTGTTCACACATACCTATACTATATCTACCTGTGAACAGCTCAGTCTTCTATGTGATAACAAAGTGTATCAGTGCTAGCACATTGTCAAACCATGTGATTTTCGAGTTGCATTATTACTATTATAATGAATACGAGCAAATATCCAATTTCTATCAACTGGTATAATATGCCCATATTACAGAAGTCAAGTTTAATCTACATTTCTACTTTATGACAGGAGTCCTTTTGCATAACATTGTGAAATATATCTTGAAGGAGAATGTTATATCTTCTGACAATTGAAATTTTTAGTTTGCTCTTTGCTTCTGGTACAAGAGATTGAGTCAAATACAAGGTAAGAATTCAGAATTGAAATCAATGACTTTACTTTCGGACAGAAATATTCTATCAATTACAAGTATCTTTGTACTCTCATCACATTGTGTAAAGAATTACCTATCAGAATCTGATATTCAATTCTCGAATTAATATTCAACTATCAATATTGTTGCACAATCGATAGATATTTCATACTCAGAATTGCTTCTTGGAAATAATCGATTCAACAAATTTGAAAATTTATGACGAAGTTATAAACTCTATTTATTTATTGTATTGTACATAACCTTCAATATTTTTTCTGGAACAATACAACTTTACATATTAAATACCATAAGTAAATATGAAGATGTACAGCTCTTGATATAATAGTTACTAACTGTTATACTTGGAGATATTTACTGAAATGGTAATATATAAACCCAGTTATGTGGTATATTATAACTAAAGTTAACAATATTGATTATTGTAATTGCAATATTAAAAACCTTTAACTTTTAAATGTTGAATTAAATTTAATAAATATTATTGTCTAAGATGGTAAGAAAAAATATGAATTTCATAGAACTACAAAATGAACAGAGTGTACATTATTCTCATCTATATAGAATATAAGCACGATCTACATCAAATAGATTATACAGATCGACAGGTTATGATAAAATAACATCATGTAAAATTAAATAAATAGATGATTTACAATAGTTTTGGTTTTGAGAAAGCTGAAAATTCATTTCAATATAATGAAGAAAACATTTACTTACCCTAATGCAAATGTTTGGTTATTAATACATAGTGTAATAGAACATTAAAATCAAATATATATTTTACTAATAACTGGATTCTAAATAAGCAACATAATTATATTCTACAGAGTGTGATAGTTAATATTCTTAGTGCTAATTAATGTTGGAAGGGATTTTTGGATTCTTGCAATTCAGTTGATACTCACTCCTAAGATAGTTCCAGTTTTACGGTATTCAATATTAAACTTGGATTCCAGAAGGTTACTGCATTATACTCTATTGATCCTTTTGTTTGCCTGAGTAATGGTGGCATTTGCACAAATCTGTACATACAGTGAAAGTATACAATATACTCTAATATAGATAGCTGTAACATAAACATTATGAAAAGTCAACATATTAGAATATATTCAATTAATAGAAAATAGCTTACACATGCTATATAAGTGACAATTAATTCAATCAATAAGTAGAACAAATGCAATATCTCATGTGATTGTAAGAAAACGACATATAATTGTACAAGAAACCTAGTGCAAGTAGAGTTCAGTCTGACCAAGTAACTACAAATACTATTAAAAGATATTTCAAAGAAATCCTATATTACTTATAAAATGTTTGCAGGATTCTAATTGCTGGAAATCCTCCTTGACAATGAAAACTGCCACATTATCTTTATCTTCGATGGAATGATTTCGTCTAAACATGTAATTATCAGCATACTCTAAACGCGATGGATGGTATAATAATCAGTATGATATCGTAATGTATAGTTAATACTGTTCAGCATACTGAAGTATAATTGGATATATTCCAAAATAGTATTCTTGATAGTATAAAGTACAAATACTCTTTCCAGTATTGGAGGAGTGAATATATGAATCAACCAAATTGGTGGAGTGATTTCACCAATGGTGATATTAGATAGATAATATCTAGTCAAATAATTATTAGGTTACATTGATGATTTAATATACATTTTGAATCTAACATGCAGTTTGATAGAAATGCTGATGCATGTAATAAGGCGGGTATAAGAGTTGACATTGGTGGAGCCATTGAATGCAGGTTGATTGCAGCTTCAGGGGGAACATGTCAAGGACTTTGGTATAAGCTTTGGCAATGGAATACTCTTTGTATAGCTTGAAAGAATAATTGAAAATATTACAATTGTATGGAAAGAGAAAATGTAATTATGGTTTGTAAGGTAAATATAATCAAGAAACATTTTGTGGTAAAATAGTTAGACCTGCTTTATGGTACAAGAGAAGATAAACAAAAGATGTAATATTGGATAATACTACAAGAGAATAAGGGATGTGTATAAATTAACAACTTAACTTTACAGGTTTCAGTAAACCAAGTTTCAAAGCATTACCACGGACACCATTTCACACCCACAGAACATGCAACAGGATAAATTCTGTATTAATTATACTGGTAACAGCAAAATTTTCTTAATATTATTATGAATTATCTATTATTTTCTAACAATTTACAATACATTTTATCGAATTTAATTACTCCAAAAATGCAGTATAATAACTACTCGACAGCCAAATATAGGCTGTAACATGAAACATAAATTATCATTAAGTATTTATGTAATACTATCATTTTAATGGTCAAAATGAACATAATGCTTTGCTTCATTACTGCAGCAAAATTATTTTTAGTTATTTCACCTTAATATATCAGTTAGATGTTAATTGTTCAATTGAATGTTTCAATACTATAGCAGCAACTTTAGATGTCAATGCTCAAAGGCAAATCTCATTACCAGAGAATTCTGTATTATAGACAAATTTGGCAATTTTGCCATTGCTATAGATACATGAAAATCTGACTACTGGTGTTGTGGAAGTGTACATGAGGTTATCCTCTGAGCTAAATCACTGGCTATGGGGTTATCAATTGACATTTTGGAATGCAGTAGCAGATTCCAGACAGAATTGAAATACAGATATAATTTAACAGTATTCAAGAATTATTTTCTGCTATGATCTTACAAAGTATGGTACACACACCCACCTGAAATATATTATTGATTGCACAAATTCCTCATGTTAAAACTATACAATATCTCTTCTTTTGCTAATTTTATTTTGTAATAATATAATTTTATTGCTACAATCTTATCTAAATATTAGTAAATGGGTGAATTTAAACTCTCAGTTTAAGGCAATCAATGTGGGGTATAAAGTTGTACTGTAGAATATTTTGACCAATTTCAGATGTTATATTGTACTAACTACATTCAATTCAACAAAAATAATCCCAATGTTCCAAATCCCAGTTTCAATATAGATTTCAGAATATACATGTGATAATACGAAAATGCTGTCAACAATATTTGCTTTATGTATTTCAGCAAACTAATGGCTTTACCAGATTCATTTACTAACTGCTAATGCTTCATTTTATGCAAGCTACATGAAGTTTAAGATATCATTATTCAACATTAAATGACTACTGAAATATATACAATGTCATGTACAATTGTCAACAGATAAATCAGTACAATGAATTAGGTTGATTATTTTGCTATTTACACCCAATGTATATAGTATGGTGTTGCTGATAATCGATAACCACATTTGAATAAACATTTTCAATAACAGTCGATTGGGCAAAACAAATGGGTTGACTGTGGTAGAGACTTTGGTATCTATTGCAATCGTATATCCTGATGCAATTACTGTTGCTCAGAAGAATAGTACTTAAAGTTAATATAGACATGAAAAAAATTAATTTTTGCTACAGAAGCAGTTCTACTTAGATTACCTTATTTGTAGTGCTGAGTTAGTTGAATAGATTTGTTCAATTTTGGCTGATTGATTATTAGTATTTTCAAAGCATCTTCCAAATCTTCAAGTGGGTTATTATATGGCTGTATATTGATATTGATTTCAATACCTCTTTGAAATGTATAACCAATGGTAAGTATAATATCTAATATCAATTAAGCTAGCACTAAGGAGAAATCAACTTCATTTCAACTTCATTCGAACAAATAACACCTAGGCTGAAATATGTAGTAATACTGACAATAGAATAATTTATCCCAATCACATATTCTGTGATCAGCATCCTCTGATCATGAATGTGAGTCATCAAAATGGAATTTCCAAATTTTCCCATCTCAGAGTTCAATGGACCCATGTACTATCATATATGTGTAACAACAAAAACAGTCAACCAATCTGGAAGGATATTGAAGGACAGGTGACATTCAAATGAATACTTTTAATTGTAGGTGTCAATCTTAAGAGCATGTTGCATTACCACACAATAGCCTGGAAAATTCAATATTTTCTTTTGAAATAATTCTAGTACACATGCAAACTGTAGTTACTTTATATGGATCAACATATTATTATATCCATGTATTCATCTATCCATATTGATTCTATCTGGACAGGCTGTAGAAGGCACTGATGAGCCACTGGAGATACATCTTGAGATGGTGATCAAGTGACCTATGAGAGACACATTGAAGATAGGAATGTGTTAACTTAGAGACATAATTGTAGTCAGTTATCTTGTAAACTTAGGAATGCAATTGGCAGCTGTGATCAATCTTGCTTGGGAATAGACTTCATGGACATGATTGATTCAACTGTGGGATATGCTAGTAGGCCAAACTGATGTAATATTGCGATTGAATATGGAGGCAGTCATTGTGCAAACATCGAGGTGGTAATGATAAGAACTTGGACATGCATTTGGAGGCTATAATAGAGTGAGTTTTGAGATACACATGGTTGATGCAATCAAGTAGGTAGTTGGAAAGGAGGGAGGTAAGATATAAGTTAAGAGTTATGTATTCAATTAAGTTTCATTTCTTTAAATGGGATTTGTTGAAGATACAAATGGTTAGGGAGAGCGGTTGGTGGTGGATCATAATGTAATCAATCGAATGTGAAGAGTGAGAGGAGAGGAAATTCAATTGGTTAGTTACATTTTCAATATCAGAATGGAATTTGAGTTGATTTAACCTTTATGCTAATTGAAAGCTGGCTGGACATGGGAAATATGTATGGAGACACAACAAATGCTGAGGCAATTCAGCAGATGACTGATAAATATCACATTGCCTGGGGACTGGCTTGGTGCAGAAGATAATCAATCGTAGGTACATGGAGTCTACAGCTTTCATAGATAATCCTTGTATGGGGAGGAACACTGGAATGACTTGACATCATGTTCTCCATGAATGGTAGAGAAGAGAATAAGAAAGAGAGGGAGAGGGGACTGAGATAGAGACAACATCAGGGGATGTGTGAAATTTGAGGTACAACCGGTACATTGAATGTCAGAATCCCTTGTATGGATGTTTCTACTTGGCATATTGGCGGTAATAGCTGCTATGTTGGGTATGGTGAAGTGATTGTCATATGCTAAGTCCAGTAATTCCACTCTCTCTCCTCATAATATGATTCTAAGCTAACAACATGTACATGGATGAGTAGAAGCAACAGTCAGTGATTGACAGTCTTCAACTTCTAGCTAGTCTTATATATCTGAGCTCTCATTTCACAGCGCACCTTTGTGTTATTGTGCTCTGGACCATTGAACACATATCTCTCAACTTGTAGACAGAGTGTTAGTAACTATTGATTCTTCCTTTTGATCTTCTACCCTTTCAGTAACCATATCTGGTTCTGCAGATGCAAACTGATAAATACACTGTATTCATAGTTCAAAAATTGTGAGTTAACCCCGCCTCAGAGTCTCCACGCTTATCACAAATGCATTTTGATCAGTTGCTTGCACATCTTCCTGCCTCAAACATATTTCCAATTGTACTGGATTACTATCTGGAATTATATCTCTTGGCTCATGCAATTACCTCCTCCAAATGACATCTGTATGCTCATCTGGTATTGTGCATGAAAGTTAATCTCAATGTTCTAGCTATCATGGCTTCAAAATGCACAATCAGACCTACTCAACTATTGTCTTCAAGTCCACCTCTAAGTTTATTTGATTCTGGCCTTACAGTCCATTTCCACAATCACTCAATCACAGGCTCTAAGTGTATTATCATGTTCACTTTTTCACTACCTTCATGTTATCATTATCATCATCAATAAGTACATCTCCAAACTCCCTCAATTATAGTCGCCATTTAAATATCTCTACTTACTTCATTCTTAGCACCATGTTTATCATACAACTGACTCAATCATGGCATTCAACTGCACCTCAAACTTATCATGAACACAGACTGCCAGTGTACCTCTAAAGTCACTCTGTCACTTCCTCCAAATTCATATTGACATATCCTTCCAGTGTATCTTAATATTCACTCAATTGCTATCTCTGGATGCCACTGCAATTGCTTTCAACTACTGTTTGCAGTCAGAATAGTTTTGGGTGCATTAATACATGGACTAAGCAAGTGCATACATATAGTTTTAAAATATAGAAAACAATAATGTGAGTGTGAGAAATGTATATATGAAATAGATAAATATGACACATGAACGGGGTTGAGGATATAGAACCTTAAGAACCACTGTTAAAAATCTATACTGAGAACATTGAGGTGCAACATCATATCTGTACAGAAGCCTCAACTGCGTGGAAATTTCAATTTTCTATAGGTCAGATTTCATAGGATGTTCAATGCACCTTCCCAAATGCAGATACATTGTGAGCCATCTGGAATTCCACTTACATGAAATGTGAACACCATTCTTAACTTTACTGGACTTTGAAAGCATCCGCAGTCTGTTAAGTCCACTAGTAATATTGACTGCAGTGTCTGGAATGATTGGAAATTACTGCCAGTCTGATTTCCATTGTGCTATTGTTTAACCAGGGAACCGATATGTTACGCCTTCGGTGTTACAGTTATATCTCTGGGATCATACAAGATCACTCAATGATCCATGTATGGATGATCGATCCGGAATCACGAACTGTCACTCGGATTGCTATATTGGATCTACCCTCCGGATTTCTTCACCTATTAGTCATATCTCAATTACCCGACCTTTGTAACAACTGATCCATGACACCGGTCAAGCCAAGCTCAAATAAGATGTGTATCATCTTTGGATCCATACTGGTCGCAACTGCCCCATTCTCAATGGTTACTCCTTATCGCCAGGCAAGGTTATTCCTGGTCGCTGACGAAATGACTATTCAGTCATGCTCCAATGGTTCATTCCTAAGGCGATGAGGTGTCGTCAATATCAGACTACCATGGCATCTTGGGATATGCAGAGTCATGTGGGAGATAAGTCATCAACCAATAATCAATATATCGGAGTCCTGTCGACCGAATGGACTTATACAAATCAACTATTTTTTCAACTACACTGTCTGTGTTTGGGCGAATAAGACTTGGGATTTATATGTCCAGAGTGACGCAGGATGCACTCCGTTCAATATATGGCAATACTACTCAGTTGCAGATCACTGTATATTTGGCTCCGATAAAGCGTAGTGAAATTAAGCGTTCTGTAGTTTGCGGCGATTGTTGAACAATTACGTACCCGGTGGGAATGCGAGAGGGCACTCTCACTGGCTCTTTCTAATGGGCGGGGTCGGGCGTAGGTGATATTGGTAACAATGATGTGATATCGCAATCGGGACAAGATGCTTCGAAATTTTTATCGAGGGAATTAAGACCACACAAGATGCAGCGCTGTTTCAAAGTCGTACTTGCTTTGCTAAACATGAGAACCAGTAAAGAGAGAAGAAAAGAAAATCCGCCAACACCTAACAACCTCTCTTTGTGTACACTTCGTCTGCCACTCTCGAACCGTTCTCTATGCTCCGATATACCATCCGAATATTTCCTCATGATTGTACACACCACGAAAACAACTCCTTATCAACACAGCCACACCACATCGCCAGACGTCGCAACACCTCAGACCATTTCCTTATCTTAACAAATTATACCGCCTCCCTCCCACAACGTCCCCACGCCATTCCCACGTCTATCAGGACCTCCGCCATCCAGTTACACTAATTCCTTCCGCACATTCAATACTATTCCTAATTACCATCCATACCCCTTACTCATCACTCGGGCCGTGACACTCTGCCTGACATGAACCAATTTGTTGTTAATTGGCTTCAGATAAGCTCGTATCCATACGAGGTATCGCCAATTGCAATAGTGTCACAATATGAGCACATTACCTTCATGAGGTAGTTATTACTCCTGGGAGTTAGAACTCAACTATCCATGGCCGAGGCAAAGGATGATGAGGCAGTTACATATGTGAACTCCAATGCAGGCTTTGGCAGTCTTAGGATTGTTAAGGGTGTGGATTGTCTGATATGTACTCAATGATACCAACAAGGAGGAAGAACATCGATTACAACATCTACAACAAAGATCTATCTACGGATATCTATTGACCTTTTCGACCTGGAGGTTAACCCTCAATTTTATACCCCTGTATTATCTATCAGTTCTGCATCGAGGTCAACAAGGATACTTCTCCCTTGAAGTCCAATGTTGCACGTTCACTATCCAGTTCCATATCATGGATATATCTATCACCTTTATATACTTCGTAATTCTTAGTACCTTCATCAAGGCAAGTCGTTGATCAGGAAGTGAGCAAGACAATACATTGGAGTCCGAAGGAAGTATGAGGACCAGCCCGATAGTGTGGTGGTTCAGAGGATACTTCTGGTAGGATACTCTTGAGTCGGCACTACTCCGTCTTCTGAGGCCAACCTACTTTGCTGTGTTGTATAGATAAGTCGATACTTAGAGTCATTGCATTCTTCGACATCAGGTCCTCGAGTATAAGTTCCGGTTGCTGGCACGATACATTAGCATCTGTTAGAAGTCCTAGAGTCATCACGATAGTGTCGTGGTTCAGAGGATACTTCTTTCGGGCTCTCCTAAAGTCGTGTACAACAGCATACTGATAGCATAAGACAATACTCTTTAGGCGATACTATCTTTTGGGAACAGAGAACTGAACCATTACCTTGTAATCTTTGGGTGTTAATCCTATTACTCATCCTGAGTGAAGCTTTATTCAACTTCTTCTTTATCAGTCTAGAACTCATTAGGAGCTTCTATTGATTAGGACCTAGGGTGAATCTCCCGGTGTTATGCGATATTTAGTGCCAGCTTCCAGATCTTATAACAGAACTACTGTACATATACTTAGCTTCCATATATCAGAATGTGAGTTATTTTCAATACAGTATTCAATTTGTATATTTATTTAGTTGTACAAATAATGCTTCAGTATTTTGGGCACTGTTAGTGCAACAGGGTATATTGGACAGTATGTAGGGACATTGTGATATTCGACAATCCAAAATATTTTGTGTATATAAAAACCTATATTAGACTATATGGAAGTAAGAAACAAATATCGCAATATGGTAATACTCTAAACTACACCAGATAGTAAATACAGTCTCAGTCAAGATTGCCCATATGATCTCTCAACAGTGTAAAAGCAATTTATTCAATTCATTACTCTATTCAATGACTATATTCAGTTGCTAATTACTCTGCAGGAGTTATACTGAATACATATATTTTTTCAAAACTTGTAATAGATGAGAAATCAATATTTACTGCTACTACAAATAAATATCCATATGTTATACAGCAGTTTCTTATAGCAAAGCATAAAAATCAAATTCTGTATTTACATATTGTATATTCTTAGACAGTAATAATAGATGTTTTTGGAAACAAATGCTAAAGTATAATGTAAACTGTAGTGATTAGCTAGTCCTGTAGTGACAAAACCCACTCTATCCAAGAAATCAATTGGTAATTACTTTTTTCTACAATGAAAAACCCACTACTTACTCTACCTATAACTTTTCACCTCATTGAATATTCTACTGTATAGGTCTCAGGTTTGCAATTGTTCTGTTCTGGTTAATGTATCATAAACTCTGAAAGTTCAATCTACTATCACTAGTATTCTTTGTTTGCTTTCAGGTATATTTTACATACAATTTATTAGTATCAATTTAAATTATAACCTTTTATGTTGCTAGGCTCTTATACAAACTGGATGGATGTTAATATAAGAGTAGAGAAGAGTATTGGTAATGCCAATAATAAAGTAAAAAGTAATCTGTTTGGTAACCAATTGAGTGGGGGAAAATGAAATACTGGCTATACATTCATTATACATTGCAGATATATACAATATTTTTGATTTTGACACAGTTTTCAAGAGAAAGGACCTTACACTGCTTTATGTCATTGAGTATAATTAAATTGTAAGTGATAATTGAAGAGTGTGAGTAATATTAAGCCAATACAAATAAAGGGAAGATAGTCAAGTCTTCAGAAAATTGTGTGAAGTGCATTACTTGTATCTATTTAAATTTGAATACAGACAGAGGTTGTTGATTTGAACTTGCCATCTTATGTAAATAGTTGGACAGTTGCAATCATACAATATTCAAAAGATTAAATGGTTACCCTGATTTGTTATTTATTAATAAGAGTAAAGTTCTAATTTAGAAATAACAAAACTAGCAAATATCACTATATGAATGTACCAAACTGTTAATGCTGTTCAACTTCTGTCAAATACAATAAGCTTGATCAATTATTTCAAGTTTTGATATCAACTACCACTATTCATTATTCTGATTTATAATTTGGCATTTATTGTATAATATATAGTTGAAACTATTCATTAAGTAATGGAAGAGAATTTCTGTGGGTATGTTTAATAATTATTATACTTATCAGATATCACAATAGGGATAATAGTGATTAATATCATGCTTAGAGTTAAGTGGTATTTATATCAATATGCAAATGAAATATCTGTGTAGATGTTAGTAGAAAATACTATTCTGGTGATAATAAATATATATTGGAATTGCTAAAGATACAATATCTTGATACCCATTGATAATACCCATGTATCAATAATCTATTAGAAATATTCAATAAATCATTTATAACATGAGTATTTCTTTCCTTATATTTCAAAGTATTGTACAAATACTATTCTCAAAACAATTGCAATAATGTGATCTATCTTTTCTGGTAGTATATTTTGTATACAAATTATCATATACCCTGGTGACTCAAATGTTTCATATAGTATCTTGCATATTCAATTTGGTATTTGACATTGACAGCATAATGATACAATGGCAAAATCCCCAATATTACGTTATAGTTATTTACTCTCTTTCTGTCTCACTAGATTATTGTTATTTTGAGGGACCAGTTCTCAGCTGTTAGGCCAGTTTGGTATTCGAAATACTATCCAAATGTAGCTAACTTTCTATGTAACTATAATTCTATTACTCTCCAATATAATCAATTATTTTCATTTCTCTGGAAATAATATTACCAAGTAGAAGTAACTACCACTTTTTGCTTAACACACAATTGGAAGTTTCATTGAACTACTGATGGATACCGAAATGCCCTATTCAAGTTCTATGGTTAATTGCTAATAGGAAACAGCTAAATATTGCCATATCGCCATTTCAAGATAAGTCAAACTACCCTATCAACTAATATCATTTTCCAACTGCAACCTCACCCTGTACAGTCTCTAAATTCTTCAATAATAGTCTAGAATACCTGCTGGATGAAATAATATAAGTCTTTAAAAGGTTTATTGGTTGAATTTGTAATTACTGTAGTAGTGCCTACAGTATTACACCACTGGTAATACTGAATGGATGAGTCCTGTAGCATTCCTTTCATCTTACATCTGCACCATCACCAGACTACTGTAGATTGCAGCTATATCATAGGTAAATTGCGCTGATGGTATGCTTTGACAGCTGATCTAATGCAGTATCAATAACAAAATATCATACAAACTCCAAATTTTATTACCTTTTATTAATCAACCTAGTCAATAAAATCCAACTTAATGTCTTTTCTTCTTTGTTGAAGTTATCCAGAGGTACAGGTGTATAGAGTTAAATTATGCTAATATGGTTGAGTGAAGTACACAAACTTCTCCAGTACAGTTATAAGGGTATATATATTATAGTTGGTGTTATCAACATTCACTAATCGGAAAATATTGTAGATTAAATAGAGAACCAGAAATTCATTCACTGCAGATGAAATCGTCTTATTCCGTATTTTCTTACATTTGTTGCACTTGCACTAGATGCTCTATACTTTTGAATTCAAATTGATATTTGCTAAACAATATAAAATATCTGATTGCTAATACCTCAAGACTGCTATGTTTATACCGCATTCATACTAAATGATTTAGTGATGATTGCATTTCTTTCGTCACAACAATAACAATGTATTGCTATTTATCATACACATCATTGTAGAATTGTAGATATCAAAACATATCTCATCTATTGTACTAGTTACTAAATATACTACATATCCATGTTGTATGGAGGAAATACAATGGTTACAATAGGATAGGTTGTAATTATTCCAGAAAATGAATTGGAGAGTAGAAATTATGTACTGGTGTTAGAAAAACAATACTGTACAGATGGCAAAAACTCTTGATATTTTACAGCTGAAATATTATCATATAACACAGTCATACTATTTTAGTGGTTAATTAGCACATTATTATGTTTAACCACCAGAACTTGATCATAAGGACATGCAAATCAAGTTGAATAGTAATCTGAGTATAATTTTACTATTTGAAAACTTGCAACTAATATCCTGTCAAGATAAAGTGAATGGACACAGTGTACATTACATACAATTCAATTTCATTGTCTAAGTCCTTCTTACAACTATTACATCTTTGGGTTAAATTTTGTAAAAAGTATTAAATGGAACTATTACTATTGAATATATGCTAGGGTAATACTGTTATGAATCTTAAAGCTATCGATATACTGACCATAATCCAACTACTTTTAGAACAATATAATATATATCTTTGATTATAATATGACAAATGTTTTGTAGTAGCATTCTGGTATATTTGGTAATGATAATTTTCATTTGCAATAGAACATCTTTCAAAACAAGAAAAATTATAAAAATATAGTTAGCATCTAATATCAATTTGGGAAAAATATTCAACATGTAATGTTCAGCATTTCAATAATACATAATTGCTGATGTAGTTCATATTCATGCGCACTATATCATACCCAGTCTGTATTTTTGAATTGTTTACTTATTTTCAGGTGTCTTTATCAACTGCCACTTCCATTATCATCTATGGAGAAGTATACACACTGTAGACAAGCTATTTATCAATGATGAATAGTTACAGTGAGTTTATAGTTCTATCTATATTCTAAACTACAAAAGTTTATAAATAGGATTCAATATGTACACATTAGACCAATTCAGAATAGTAGATCATATTATTATATATATATGGTACTTTCAAAGCTTAAACTAACTCATATTCAGCTGGGGGTAGCATTTGAATGTCCAGAGGGTATATGAAAGAAGAGAGTATTCTATTGGCATCACTAGGCATGGAATGTATGGAGATTAGTTGTTCTGAAGGGGATGAATTATTCTGCCAAGAGTGAAAGTGGCATTTAGGATAACCAAATAAATAATATACAAGCTGATGTAGATTTGAATGCTAAAGTTACATTTAACTTTAGTATATTCACTGTATATTACAATAGATAGTCTGTTGTACATAGAGTATATTGATTGTTGGATATATAGTACCATCTAAAATACTTATCCTATCAACCACTATACATATAGTACTAAAATATACAATTGGAATATTGATAATAAATCTTATACATTGAGTTGAAATATCAATTGCATGTATCACTGTAGTATGTATTGTATTATATTTTGACAGATTAGAATAAAAAGTGAGAAAAGGGTTACATAAAAGTATATACAGGCAAGTGGTAGTGAAATAAACAAATTGGTACAACATATTACAATACTCACTATAATGACACATACCAGTTATTGATATTATTTCAACTACTTATAATAAAGTAATATTTCAAGTATTTGGAAGCAATAATTAATTACACATAACCAACTAATCTAGAGTCAAATAAGTAGTATATATTGAATACTATCCTCCAATGACTTTCTTAATTGTCCATGTTATCAGCTGCCCATTATACTAGAGTTAATATTAATTCACTTTCCATAGATGTGGGGTACTACAGTTATGCCTGGAAACTGCTTACAGCTATAAAATACATCAGATATATAATTGAAAACATCTTCAATATGTACATACTTTGTAGTATCAATGTGTGATGTTATCAAGATGTAGTTAGGTTATACGAGGAGTAGATAAAAATATACAATGGGGTGTTTCAAATATATATATATCTGTATATCTAACACAGTTTCCATGTTTCACTGTTGTACATTTTATATTACTGTTGTCCCGACTGACATTGGTGGAAATATTTTGTTACAGACAAAGACACATCTTGATTATTTCCCAACAGAGTCAAATTTACACTGCAATCAATGTAATCATTCAGACAATGTATTATATTCAGACGGATGCGTAATATGTACTTTGGTTCAAAGAGTGGAGATATATTTAAGAACCATATATTCTATAAAATTTATCTTAAAATTTTGGTTAGACCCATTATCTCTTATATATTGTATAATAACTGTCCATATTTTCCATAATATGATAGAACAGAAACAATTAATCATCAAGCATGCCAGCTAAGTTACTGACTTTCTGTTGGATGGTATATATCAACTTTGGTGGGTTGATTTGAATATGTCTGGAAAAAGCGTGTTCTGTTACATGTAATCTACCATAGGCCATATGGCCTACAGTAACCTCCTGTAATACCGATATCACCAAATAATACAAACTGCCCCAGAGCCATTTCTTGTAACCCCCAATAATACACCTGTAAATTACCGATAGCACAATGGAATTATTACTATAATTCAACTGTAGAGCATGTATTATATACTGCAGTTCATGGATGATACTATATATTCATCACAGTTACTCATTTATTTGCTACTCTGACATATCCTTTCACATCTATAACATGGACTCTTTTAACTGACATGCTCGGTTGAACAACTCTGACAAGCTCAAGCGCACACTGACTCTCCAGACTCTAACAAGCTTGCTCCCACAACTCTGACATGCTCACTTTCACAACTGATATGCTTGCACAACACTGACATACTCACTTTTAAAGCTCTGACATGCTTGGTCTCACTGCTCTGACATGCTCAGTCTCACCTCTCTGGCAATCTGGCTTCTCCGGGAGCAAGCTGGTAGCGGTGGATCTGGCTTCGCTAGTAGGGGTAAAACTGGCTTCGCTGGGAGCAAGCTTGTAGCGGTGGGTACGGCGTCGCTTGTAGCGGTGAAGCTGCCTTCGCCGGTCGTGGTGGATCCAGCTTCCCTGGTAGCACTGGCACTGGACTCGCTGGAAGCACGCTGGTTGGGGTGGTTGTTGCTTTGCTGGTAGCAGAGAATCTGGATTTGCAATGAACTGGCATGAAGCTTTGGATCTGGCTTCGCTGGGAGCAAGCTGGTAGCAGTGGAATGCTTACTCTCACCTCTCTGACAATCTGGCTTCGCTGGTAGCAAGCTGGTAGTGGTGGATCTAGCTTCGCTGGTAGGGGTGAAACTGGCTTCGCTGGGAGCAAGCTGGTAGCGATGGATCCGGCTTCGCTGGTAGGGGTGAAACTAGCTTCGCTGGTAGGGGTGAAACTGGCTTCGCTGGTAGCAGTGGATCTGGACTCGCTGGAAGCACGCTGGTAGGGGTGGATGTGGCTTCGCTGGTAGCAGAGAATCTGGATTCGCTATGAGCTGGCAAGAAGCTTTGAACCTGGCTTCGCTGGGAGCAAGCTGGTAGCGGTGGATCTGGCTTTGCTCCCACAACTCTGACATACTCACTCTTCAAGCTCTGACATGCTTACTCTCACCGCTCTGATATGCTCACTCTCACCTCTCTGACAATCTGGCCTCGCTGGGAGCAAGCTGATAGTGGTGGATCTGGCTTTGCTGGTTGGGGTGAAACTGGCTTCGCTGGTAGCGGTGGATCTGGATTCAATAGTAGGGGTAAAACTGGTTTCGCTGGTAGCAGTGGATCTGGGCTTGCTGGTATGGCAGGATAGGGCTTTGCTGGAACCAGTGGATCTGGCTTCACTGAGAGTTGGCAGGGGGGTATTACATACAGCTCACAGAGGAACGATCTAAGAGTATAATGCGTGGTGGTGGTGATGGTGATGGTGGTGATGGTGATGGTGGTGATGGTGATTGTGGTGATGGTGGTGATGGTAGCGATTTAAAAAAAGGGGGTGACGAAAGGGTATACTGTATGAGAAATATGCTTCATTCTGTACATGGTTATCACACACGGTGATATATGGTAACACTCCCATAACACCCCCACAACGGTACAAATACATTGTGTGGCATCATAATTAGCGGTAAGCAACTGTAATTCAGCACTAATGGCCATACTAAATTTCAGTTACAGTAGTGTGGAAGCTTTTCCTGATGAGGTCAAATTGTATACATATATGATTGATAATTCGTTATTGATAGGGTAATTGCTTCATTGGATGTGTCAGGGTAGAAAGTACCCAATGGGACAACAGATCACACAATTTTAATCTTACTTCACAACAGGAAAGATATAATTGAAATGGACCCAGATATTGAATTTCACTTGTAGATAGTCATAATTGTTATCCTTCTAATAATATCTTCATTTAATGACTGTCTGGTTTATATCTACTACCTGCTATATGGATTTGATCAAAGTTTTCAACTACCTATAGGATAAATAACATAATACAGTAATGCATACTAAGAAGTATTTTGTACGATGTATATCAGTATGGCTGCAGTCACATGTATGGCCGACTGAGTATATATGGTAATTACAAGCTTCTTATACCAGATTTTACATATCTAGCAACTTATGTCTAGGTAGCTATATATTACACCTCTTATTTGCCTGGATACTAGTGCTTTTACAGTTGAAACTCATGTCAACTGAAATTGACTGAACTGTGGAATTTACAAACAAGATGCAAACAATATATGATATAGAGGAATTCATCTGGACAATATATTAAATATGATGTTATTCTCAATACCAGCGGAACAGACTAAAGGTGCTATCAGAAGTATCAGTTTGGCCACTGAAGTTGTATACCACTGTCCTTCTACGATGGAAATCTTTGCAAGGTGGATACCAGCTTTACTTGCATAGAATTGGTTACATAAAGTATTATCGGGCAAATTATGTAGAGAAATAGACGAATGATTAATGGCTACAAATGGAGGCAACTGGCTGATTAGAAGGTCATATATAAAGCTGTGACTGGATCATCACAGTACAAGAAGAAGCATGGATGGAATGTATCACATGGTGGAGGATCAGAGTAGTATATATGATATTTTGTAGATGGAAGTAAGAGTATTGGAAATAGGAGACTATAGAGAGTACACAAAGACAGAAAATACAGAGAGAGAGAAGTTGGCTACTCAAGCAATACTTTAAAAAGCTTATCAACATGTAGTGGAATACCAGGTAAAATTAAAAACATAAGAGGAAGCAATACAGAAGATTAACATAGTACCAGTATCGAATCACACTATGACAATATCAGATTCTGCTACCTCCATTACCATATTCTGGCAAGATATTGAGACTTCCCCAGTTTCTATAATATGTTACTGGTTGGCAGCTGTAGTAATAATTGGCACTGGCAGTTTGATGGCCAGTGAGATAGAATTAGATGCCTTGATTGATGATGTAAGATAATAAGATGAGAATATCCCCAACAGCCAAGCTGACTACATTGTCAGCAGAATAGCATCAGCAAGGACCCTAGTTTCCGTCAGAAACACCCGGGTGTTCCGGACTGGTCTGATGGCGCTGACAGAACCTCGTACCATCCGACGGAGAATTACACTCTACCGGTCGCCCAGGCAACATGTCGCGTTGCACACGTACCTCCTTTACCTTTTGGAGACGTATACGCACCATCGGAACGACACGTGTGTTACACTCTTCGCAAGTGGCTGCAGTTACGCTGAAGCCGGTTGTTCTGCGGCCGCCGCTTCTTTGGAAATGCTGCGGGTGCACCTGGAAATCATAGCTACTACTTATCGTTCAACGATTTTCAAAACTTATGCATTCAGTGTGTATTCTCATCTATGTATCTATGAATCTATATAGCTACCTATCTACACACGGTGTATCTGGACTGGCAGCACGCGGTGATTGTCGTCGGTTACCCCTGTATCTCCGTACACCCGCCGTTGCTCATTAACGATGTACTTAGAGGCTGTGACCGAGCGAGTTGAGGATTGCACTTGGAGGCCGAGATCGAGTGACATCAGAGATGCACTTAGAGGCCGTGATCGTGCGAACTTGGAGGCCGTAATCGAGCGAGTTTGGAGATACACTTGGAGGCTGTGATGGAGCGAGTTTGGAGATGCACTTGGAGGCCGTAATCGTCCGAAATTGGAGGCCGTAATCGAGCGAGTTTGGAGATACACTTGGAGGCTGTGATTGAGCGAGTTTGGAGATGCACTTGGAGGCCGTAATCGTGCGAAATTGGAGGCCGTAATCGTGCGAGTTTGGATATACACTTGCAGGCCGTGATTGAGTGAGATTGGACGAGTACTTGGAGGCGGTCGATGGACGGCGCATCCGGTGCTGAGACTCTATTCATCCGTTAGTTAACTCGCAACCGTGGGAATGTGACAAGGTGACTTTACTTTTCATATCTCATAGAGAGCTGGCTGATGGTGGTCGATCGTGTAGGGAGGCACGCTGGAAGCTGACTTGACATTCAGGGGTCAACTCGTAATTATGAGAATGAAGGGAAGACAAACAATGTTGGGTGGATGCTGTACTCAGTGTATGCTGTACTCGGTGTCAACTCATGATCATGCCATGGAGAGTTAGAGAGGGATGACTTCACTGTGTGTTCTGCGATGATGGTTGAGATGTGGATGAGAAAGAGAGAGATGGGGGATGAAGATGAGAACGATGTGGAGGATACGAGCGGATATGAGAAAGCAGGAGTACGACTTCCCTGATTGGGTTGGGAAGACCTCGTATTGGTGTTATTACACGCCGGATCGGGACTCGTACCTGCCGTATCGAGGATGGTGAATTGACTCGCACACGACATTCTCTTAAGTCCCAGTTTCTCATGATGATTTGTCCCATTTCCTCCACCATCACCTAAGAACACCAAGTTGAGTCATCCCTCTCTATCTCTCCATGCCATGATCAAGAGTCAACCTGGCTCGAGGAGCATAGGATGAGGGTGAGAAGTTATGATACTACCCGGCCGCGAGGATTCACCCAATTGCGTGGATCCACGTCGTTCGACTCTGGGGTCTGCATTGCGATCCCTTCGTATAATGCGATGATGTCTTTCTACTCGGGGGTGTACATTGCAATCCCGATGCAAGCGTGTACCGAATGAACCCATTCCGACGTATGGTCACAGTTGGCCACAACGATAGAGTGTTTGTTTAAAATATGAGACCGATGGAGCGAGAAGAAACACCGAAATGGCGATCGGAGGGCGGTATGCAACGCGACGCGTGGTATTGATGACGGGCGCGGAGTAATCTGCCACCGGGGTGTCTCTGATGGCTCTGACGGAGTGAGTCCACTCTGATGGAGCCATTCCGCCCAGACTGAAATGTTTTTTGCTGATGAGCCAAATACAGAACAGTATGGAAGTCATAACTGAATCATACCATCACTCAGATCAGTTGCCCTGATTCTTCCCATTGCGTTCATATGGTGCAATACAGGTTAAATTCAATACGATGCGTGATCAGATAATCTCTCTGGACTGTCAAGTACTTAACTATACTTCTGAAGTTGTGTTACAGAATTTATAACAATTGTACACAGTGTAAGTTAGACTTCAGAACTGTATCAAATTACATTATGAGATTGGTATACTTTTGAATTGACTGGGACTACTACTATCATTGCCCAGACCATTCCTGCAGAACTCAAACTAGGAACAAAACTTGCAGAAGAAATAATCTAGTATTCATATCACCCAATACACAATCATCAATAATCTGACAGTTGTAGATGTGATATTTGGAATTTTATTTAAATATAGCTTAGTCAGTATTGAAATGCGTATAATCATTAACATGCCATATGCTGTCACTGCTGTCTAATGCAGCATGAGCTCCCACAAAATGTAGTGGTCTAACTAATGCTCTGACTGATAAAATATATATCATATTACTCTGCTTGATATTGCAGATTAATCACTCAAAATAATTAGCCTAATGGTGCAGATCTCAATCATTGATCCAATGAGCTGCATATAAACATCCTCTCCTGAGAATAACACCCATTGATGAGTATTTTTGCACCTCTTAGAAGTGGTCAATATTGATTTTTCAGCTTGCAGGCAATGCAGTCCGATTAAATCATGCTGAAGTATCATGCAGGAAAAAAAGCAACTTGTTCTTGGAAGGTACTATCAAAATCATTCTCTTCTTATTGTTTATATTAATTCCAAATGTTTTGAGCTTGAGGTAACATCATTTGGTTTTCTTGCTTCTCTTCTACCTTGCAATCAAGGTCAATATGGTCACCCAACGTAGGACTGGTGTGGTGAATCGACGGAGCTAGAAGGTAGAGAGCTCATCATCAAAACTCCGCAACGTCTGTTGGGGTATCTGAAGGAAATTCGTAATGTAGAGTGTTGATGGCTTTAGGAGGGTTGGAAGAGGGTGAGAAGACATCATTGGCTACCCAGCCATGAGAAACCACCCAAAGTGTGTGGATTGATGAAGGCTAGGCAAGAGTGGGTGCAACTAATAGCTGGGAACGATGAAGGTTTATTTGATTGTATCATCAGATGGTGTCAGTCAACACCAGGGCCTCCCAAATATATACTCTCCATCAGTAAGTCTGTCTCCATTACCTCTGAATCTTTGGATGCCCACTGCCAGCATCCAACTAAAGAACTGAGTCATGGTGGTGGTGGTGAGAAACGGAATTTCCCACCATATCGGGAAATGGTTCATTATAGTACAATGGTCCATTCTGGGGTTTAATGAATATACTGTCTATGAGTACATTCTGTTTATATCCAAGTACAAACACACTGACTTTGTTTCCAAAGACCACATCAATTTGTGTGACAAAATGCTGTTCACCATCAAGCTTTTAATATTTGACTGATGTGTCTCTGAGTAATATTACTCTGATACTTCTATATTCTCCAAGAATATGAATCTCTTTCAAATGGGATATGTGTTGAGATACAGGGCAGTAACAAGGCTGTTCCTGAAAATACAGATGGTATAAAGATGTACTTCTTGCGTATTTCACAGTTGATTAGTCACAGACAGAATATTGATAACTTGTAAAGAGCAAATACAATATAACGCATCAAGTACAAGATATGACAGTGTCTCCTTTATGCAGTTGAGACCAGTACACATAGTTTCATAATAGAGGATCTGTTGAATGTTATTGACTTTATTGCTAGAATAATATTCCATTTTCATACTGCAAATATACAGCATGGCAGATAGATTTGTTGGGACTTTCATCAGCAGAATGTATTTAAGTCACTGGGAGCCTGCAGGAGTGTATGAGAGGATGTGGAGTGTAAAGTTAGAAGTGTCAATTTCAGGAGAGAATCAGACCCTAGCAGGGTATTGCGGTTGACCTTGGGAGTAACTGGGATCTCTGATGACTGGTACAAGAGAACCAAGGGAGTGATTGTGATATGTTTGGGAACACATTGGAGCACCAAAGACATGCCTGGAAAGGTTGACATCTATACTGGGAGCGCAGGAAACAAGCCTGGGAGCGCTGGCAACAAGCCTGGGAGTGCCGGCATGAAGCCTGGGAGCGCTGGCATGAAGCCTGGGAGCGCTGGCAAGAAGCCTGGGAGTGCCGGCGACAAGCCTAGAAGCGCCAGCGACAGGTCTGGGACCGTTGGCAAAGATCTTCGTAGTGCCTGCCATATGCAGTGGAGCGCCGGCAACACTCCTGGGAGCACCAGTGACATGACTTGGAGCGCTGGCGACAAGCCTTGGAGCACAGATGACAGGCCTGGGAGCACTGATGACTAGCCTGGGAGTGCCAGCAGCAAGCCTGGGAGCGCCGGCGACATGCGTGGGAGCTTCTGTAAAAAGCCTGGGAACACCTCGAATCACTGCAGTGCACTTTGGGTAAAACAAAATCTTCTACGGGAACGCTGCAGGTGTGCCTGGAAATCATAGCTACTATGTATTTTGGAACGACTTTTTAAAACTTATGTATTCAGTGTGTATTCCCATCTAAATATCAATGTATCTATGTATTGATATAGCAACCAAATCTACAAACGTTATATCTGGACAGGCTGCAGGCAGTGTTGAGAGCAATTCAAGTTGCGCCTGAAGATGACGATCAAGTGAACTGAGAGATGCACTTAGAGGCAGTGACCAAGGAAATGTGGAGATGCACTTGGAGGCTGTGATCGAGTGAGTATGGAGATCCACTTGGAAGATGTGATAGAGCCAGCTTGGAGAGGCACTTGGAGGCCATGATCGAGCGAGATTGGAAGAGTACTTAGAGGCGGCCGATGGGTAGTGTGCTGGCTGCGAAGTCTCTATTCATCAGTTAGTTACAGTAACTCACAACCATGGGAATGTGATGAGGTGCCGAGCTGGCTAGTGGCAGTCAATCTTGTAAGGAGGCACTACAGAAGGCAAAGGAACATTCAGGGGTCAACCTGTAATTGTGAGATTGAAGGGAAGACAGACAATCCTGGGTGGATGCTATATCTGGTGTATGCTGTATTTGGTGTATGCTGTATTTGGTGTATGCTGAAGTTGGTGAGTGCTGTACTTGGTGTATACTGTACTCAGTGTTAAATCATGATGATGGCATGGAGAGATCGAGAGGGATGAATTAACTTTGTGTTCTGCAATGATGGTGGAGTTGTTGACAAGGAAGAGAGATGGGGGTGGAAGATAGGAACAATATGGAGAATACAAGCGGATATGAAATTTCAGGGGTATAACTTCTCTGATTGGGTTTGGATGACCTCATATCAGATTTAGTACCCACTGGATTGGGACCCATACCTGCCATATTACGGATGGTAAATTGACTCGCACACGAAATTCTCTTATGTCCCAGTTTCCCATGATGATTTCTCCCATCTCCTCTCATTTCTCTTTTTGTCATCCTCAGCTCTACCATCATCTAAGAATAGAAAGTCAAGTCAACCCTCTCTATCTCTCCATGCAATGATCATGAGTAAACAGCAAGTACAGCATGCACTGACTACTACTTCATTCCAAGATCGACCGTCTCCCACAGCCAGCCAGTCATATCTCTAATCTCTCAGCGGACCATGTTGTACTCAATTCTGTACTTTCCGACCAAGACGACGTAACCAATGAATGGTGCCCCAGCTCTCGTCACGGCTCCTTTCTAATCCCATGCCTTGAGATCGACCACCCCTAAGTTCTCCTTCAATCTCAATTAATCATGGCCGCCGAGTGCATCTCCAAAACTCGCACGATTACGGCCTCCCAGTGCTCCTCTGTGTTCTGCCGATCTCAGCATCGAAGTGCATCTGCAAACTTGCTGTACTGCGGCCTGCAATCGCATCTCTGAGTTCACTCAATCTCGACCTCCAAGTGCATCTCTGAATTTGCTCGAATACATCACCCAGGTGCATCCCTAAGTTCACTGGATTTTGGCCTCCAAGTGCATCTCGAAACTGGCTCGATTGTCCCCTCCAAGTACACCATCAAATCCTCCTGCTGATGGTGCAGTCAAATGGTGGAGCCCCCATGGAACCCGAAGAGAATTGGTGAGAATGAGTGGATCTGGTACGAAGAGCATAGGAAGAGAGAATGAGATAATATGAAGGGGTACGCCGCAGTGAGAAACAACACAAATTGCGTGTATCTGTGAATGGTCGGCCAAAGTGGGTGAGGAATGGCAGAAATTGCGTCAATCTATGAAAGCTTGAGAGGTGAGTGCAGTAGGGATCAAGTGCTGCGAACGCTTGACGCTGTGCTTTTTGTATACTGAGATAATGGCTACACATTTGCCTGTATCTGCCTACACCCCCCCCTCCCCCCTGCAGCTCATCGCTCGGTTTGTCTCCAGCATTTGTGTATCGCTGTATGCCACCCACCGGCTTCCCCCTGTGAAACTGATTAGCGGTGGTAGTGAGAAACGGATTTTGTTGCCACAATGGTCTCCAAGTGATCCCCAAGTTCTCTCAATCGGCGTCTCCAGGTTCTGCTCCAATTATGCTTGAGTACTGTTTCGAGCCAGGTTGACCAGATGAATATATATAAACACAGTTCGATACATAATTCATGCCATATCATGATGTAGTGGAGGTTGTCACTGTATCAGACCCACATGATAGATGAAATGATTTGTGGTTATGGATTCCTAAGAACTGCTGCTGTGGGCATATGGCAACATGTCTCCTGAAGACCAGCGCAGAGGTATCAGCTGCTCTCCAAGTCACCTGCAGACCTGCGCAGGGTAGTATTAGCAACGGTTCCGGGCTGTCACTTCGGGTTCGGGTCTGGGTCCAAACCAAACCTTTGGCAAATTGGCAGTCGGGGTTGTCAATTCAACTGAACTGTCAACTCGTGCCCGGGGAAGATATCAGTCAGGCGGATTCATCGGAGAGCACAGGCTCTCCTCGCCGATGGCATCGCAACTGGGATACTCTGGGTACCGAGATACTCCGGCATCCCAGGAAATGAAGTAGCAGACTTCCCGGTGAACCTCGCCTTAGACGCAAGCAGAAGCACAGCCCTAGAGCGGCTATACACCTCGGCCTCGAATAGAGCTAGACGAATCGCCAAGGGAAGGTCAGCAGCCAATGCAAAGTGGGAGGCTGACATGTGCAGCAAGCACTGCAGCTACAGACTGAAGGGCAGGACAGGGACCAAGAGACCTGTCCCGATGACAAGCGTGAAGTCGCTACGTACCAGGTTTTACAGACTACAGTGCGGGCAGGCACCCACTGGAGTCTACATAAAACGGTGCAGCCACTGAGAGGACGATATATGCTTGTGGTGTGCTTGGACAGCGGCTCAGACGCGTGATCACCTCTTGCGCCATTGCAGCCGGTGGAGAGACCAGCGGAAAGCTCTTTGAAAGCGGTGGGAAAGGTGACCGGCTGGAAAGCTGGCAGCTGCCGACAGATGCAGGTGTCTGCGCTGTTTTCCATGGAAGAGTGCGATCAACTGGTGATGGACTTCGTGGTGGCTACTGAAGTCAGGATGGTCCCGCGCAAATAATTGGAGGTATGGTATGGGGCGGACGCAGAGGCTGACTCTGGTGCGGGGAGCGGCGGCAGCGGGTGAATATCTTTTTGTTTCCTTTCTGTTTGTTTGTTTATCTTTTAGCTCTCATTTGTCAGCGGGGATGAAGGGTAGAGGGGTGGGAGGTACGCCATCTAGCTGGCTCTCCCGGAGGCGGAGGCGGTATCAGGTCCCGTCATACACAAATTAGAGTGCATATAGTATGAATAAACAAACAACAACAACAACAACAACAACTGTCAACTCGGGTACAGTTTGATGGAAATCTCCCAAACCGTCTGATTTGTGTGAGTTGTCGGTGGGTTGCCCAGCGGGTCCATCAATAGATTCATATCAGGATCTTGTGTTTGCTGATTGATAATAGTGTCTAATCAAAATCGTTTATTCAACAGCCAATAATGTGTGTTTGCTTGTTTTGCAGTTTGTGATATCGATTATTTTGGAATCCGTGTTTCTCCTTTGATAGATTGTATTGTTGCCTATCAGTGAAGTCAATAGTTCTGTTATGTGCCCGAATATCCGCACGATGTCTTGATTACAAAATATGCAAGTCCAAAAATTGTTGCCGCAGCATTGACGCTCATGTTCAGAATGTCACAGGGAGCATGTCGCTGTTGTATTTGCCGCAGAAGGCTGACAATATCTCATTAATGGATGTATGTAAGCAATCAGAACTGAGATTACCCAAGATGCAAACCTAAAAATCATTGACACTCCGTTGATGCTTGATTTCAGAATTGAGCAGTGACCGTAGTGCTGTCTCTTTTACCTCTAAAGATGGCAATATGTTGGTGATGCCTAACCGCGACTAAATCACTAATCCATTACCATACTTACAAGACCAAAAATTGTTGATACTCCAGTGATGCTCATTCTCAGAATGGGGCAGTGACCCTGTTGCTGTCTCTTTTGCCTATAAAAGTTGCTAATACATCGGTTATGCCTAACAGCTACCAAGTCACTATTCAGGTACCATACTTAGAAGACCAACAATCGTGGACACTCCATTGACACTCATTCTCAGAATGGGGCAGTGGCCCTGTTGCTGTCTCTTTTGGCTATAAAAGCTACCAATACATCGGTTACGCCTCACAGCGACCAAGTCACTATTGAATTATGATACTTAAAAGACCAAGAATCGTTTATGCTCCATTGATGCGGATTCTCAGAATGCGGCAGCGACCTTGTCGCTGTCTCTTTTACCTACAAAGGCAGCCAATACATTGGTTATGCCTAACAGCAACCAAATCAATATTCAATTACCATACTTAGAAGACCAAAAATCATTGACGCTCCATTGATGCTCATTTGAATATATTGTCCATTAAACATCTGCTGACATCAATAATTGTTTTCATAATGTATTGAACTTATTGGTTGTCTTTCTGACAGATTGTGACTCAGCCCTGTGGCAAAGCTGAGCACAGCAATATTCTTGCACTGTGCGCTCTCATACGAGGAAAATTTATAGATCTTGCCAAAAGTACCATTGCGTCCGATATACATCTGTATATCAACCCATATTCGGAAGTGTCTGCTCACCATTTGCCCATAATATATCTCTAAATGAATCTCTCGGTCAAGCTACATAATGAAGATGGTGAAACATATTGACACATTGTGTCCTAGCTTTTCGTGATTACCTTGGTCCTCCTCATTTCCATTGTATTGACTGTCGCCATCACCTCTTCAGCCTGTTTCTTTGACTGCCATGTTGGCCGAATCAATCTGGGAATGTATGGCGCGGCACTAACATCCTGCTGCTCTGTGCTTTCCAGATCCTCGATGCCATTGAATCGATCTATATCAGATTCAATGTCTGTAGTCTAATTGTCTCCGCTGTCATTTGGATACTTCAAGTCGCAATTCCAGTATAGCCAACTTTCTGTGTCCAACATGCTTTCAGGTGCGCTACTATCATCACATTCGACTGGATGACAGTTGATTCTTCTGATTCAGTGGACATTTAATATTTGAATTCATCCTCCAGGGATGTCCCTTACAGACAAAGCTGGTGGCAAAGATGATCTTTCTGACAATTAAAATGCAGCCGCACCATCATGTTCAAAGACTGACCAGGATGCTTTGACGTTCTCTTCCATATCCGAACTGTATCCTACGGCTGTCATTTGCTTGGTTTGGGCGTGAGATTCCTTCTCTGTAGCACGTCAGCTTTGGCTGCACTGCCACATCTCTTACAGGTTGTGGACCTTGGCCATGATGTGAAATTCTTTTTCCTCTGCCTCTCTCTTCATTTCCAGGTCATTCTCTGGGTTCATCATATCCAATGCTGAGTTATTGCCTGCCAAAATCCCGTTATTGGCTCGAGCAATCTACCATACACCAACCTTTTCGCGAATGGTATCTCCTGTGGTTTTTGACTGCCTCAAGCCGATAGAATCTCACCCAAGGGAAAAACTGGCCTCCACTCTCACAACATGTGGTATGATAGAGAATATGTCTCATGCCGCATTAGAGAGATCGCCCTACATTGAGTTAGTGTCCTCTTGTTGTTGCCACCAGTCGGTTGTTGTACGGTGGGGTGTGCTCGAGTGGTCGCGTGTGCGCGGGCATATGCGAAGGTGTGTCTATTGTATCGTGCAATGAGTCATGTCGCATTGACATAAGGTCGATCGATGACTAATGGTGCTGACTACAAAAGAGGCAAGTTACATCATAGTACTTGGCATAGTGATATCCATACTTCCAATCAGCTCAACACTCCTCCAGGATGGCTACCACCTCCGTTTCAAACAAAAACAGTAAACAAAGGAGAAGAGGGGCCAATCGAACATTGTGGATCTCCTCAAAACAAACGTGCCCAATCAATCCATTTGCTTTCCGATGGCATTCCCAATGCCATATCCAATTCCAAGTCCGATATCATATCCGACTGTACTGAGGCCATTTCCTAGGCCATTCCTAATTCCAATCCTTCGGCCATTGCTGAGTCCAATTCCGACCATTCCCATTGCTGCACACTGCTTCAAGAAGGCGGGCTTCGGCAGCGGCTTTGTGAAGCAGTCAGCGAGCATCTCAGCAGTTGGTAGGTAGCTCAAGTCCATCTCTCCATCTCTAGCCATATCTGCAGCAAGATAGTAATTGATCGCAATGTGTGCAACTGCAGTTCTGCGGTGGATTCTGTTCTTGATGCTCGCAATCAGTGACTGTGAATCAGAGAACACGTGAGGGATCGTCGGGATGGGGAGCTCGTTCAAGAGATGCGAGATCTGTGTGAGTCTCATTCAGCCTACTCCAAAGGCATAGTATTCGGCATTGGTCGTGGACTGGGCAGTCGACTTCTGTTTTCTTGATCGCCAGTCAACCGCACCTCCAAAGGTGATTAGCAGTCCACTTGTCGATTTATCGTCATCCGGGCATCCAGCATAGTCCGAGTCAACATAACATCTAAGTGCACCTTCTCCTTTCAGTGCTCCTCTGACTGCTCTTCCGGAACGCAGTCGCCAGTCCTTCGTGCTGTTGAGGTACCGAAACACGCACTTGAGAGGTACCATATGCTCATTCCTCGGGTTGTGACTGTACCGGCTGAGAACTCCGATGGCATTTGCGATATATCGGGCTGAGCGGAAGTCATCGCGTACATGAGGCTTCCAATCATCGATTGGTATATGGTCGGATCGCAGGCTTCTTCATTGGGCTTCGTCTTGTGAAGCTTCATTGCCATTGGCGTGGCAACTGGTCTGGACTCGTCCATTCTGAACTTCGCCAAAATTGTCTGAATGTAGCTGCGCTGATGGATGTCGATTGTGTGCTGCTCCCGATTGCGTTCGATGTTCATGCCAAGATAGAAGGAGACACTCACAAGATCATGCATCCGGAACCTCTTCTTCATCTGATCCTTAATCTGCCCAATCAAGCCCTCTTTAGCAATGATAAGGAGATCATCGACATACAGAACGACTGCGGAGACAACTATGCCTTCATCCTCAAGCACGAACAGTCCTCCGTCAACACCTGATGCCACAAACCCAATCGAGATCACGAAGTCCTTAAAAGTGCCATACCAAACGTGCGAAGACTGTTTCACGCCATAAAGAGACTTTCTCAAGCGGAGTACCATCTTCTGTGAAGTCTTTGATAATCTCCCTGTTTGGAGCAAATGAAAATATCCCTGCGGCAGGTGCATATAGATCTCTTCTTCCAAGTCAACTCCCAAGAAAGCCGTGCAGATGTCCATTTGATGGATCTCGAGATCGTACTTGGCGGCGATCGCAAGTGCCAGCTGAACGGGGCCCAAGCAAGCAGTCGGTGCATATGTAGTTTGGTAGTCGATGCTTTTGATTTGGTGATTTTCTCCACAGACTAGGATGGCCTTGAACCGCTGCACATTGCCTGCTCCATCGCGCTTGATCTTGTATACCCAATGACTTGGCAAAGCCTTTCTCCCTTCCGGAAGCTCCACGAAATCTCCGAAGACTTGATGCTGACCAATTGAATCTAACTCTTCTGTCATCGCCGTATCCCATTTCTCGGCGAGCGGAGACTCGGTTGCTGCATTGTAAGACTTTGGATCGTCGATGCCATCCTCGTGATCGTGATTATTGGAGATCGCAGCTGCAGCATAGATGGGAATCATTTCCTTGAATTCCTCATCTTCGAGAGCCAATTGTGCAGACTCTGCCAATTTGCCAGCGCGGTTACGGCGACTACCTTCGGCCGGCAGCTTCCATGCTTCTCCAAGTGACGTCTCGAGGCCAGCCAGTTCGCGTGGCTTCTTCTGTGGCTTCGGAGGCTCCGGAGGTGAATCGTCGTCCAATGACTCCTCCGTTTGACGTTCTGTTGGTTGCTTCTCTGTGGGTTTGGGTTCTTCCATAACCTCTCTGTAGAAGTGCTTGTTCAAGATCGCTTCGTCTGCAGCATTCGGAGCTGTGTAGCGCTTCCCTTCTCTGGATACCACACCTCGGGAGCGGTGAAGAGTCTTGGCCAATGGATTGTATACGAAGTACTGCTTAGTCGATATGCTGTACCCAACGAATATGCCGCGTGTGGCTCTGTAATTCAGCTTGTTTCATTTCTCTTTCGGAACCCAGAAGCAAGCCAAGCATCCGAACACACAGAGATGCTTCAAAAGTGGCTTCCTCCCATGACATGCCTCGTACGGGGTATCACCGACTCCCGATCGCGTTGGAGTGCGGTTCTTGCGATAGACTGCTACTTAGACTGCAAATGCCCAGTACTTCTTTCAAAGTCCGGCATCGTCCAGTATGCATCGTACGCGCTCCATGATCGTGCGGTTCGCCCGTTCGATGACTCCATTAGACTGAGGAGTGTAGGGCGTAGTCGTTTCCTTGAGTATGCCCTCTGATTTTACTTATTCTGCAAATTTCTTGGAGGTGTACTGACCGCCTCCATCTGTACGAAATCGCTTCACTTGCTTGCCCGGCTCCTTTTCTCTGAGAGCCTTCCATTCTTTGACTTTTTCAAGGGCTTCCGACGTGTAGTTCAATATGTACACATCCGTATGCCTCGTGGCGTTGTCAATGAAGAGCAGCATACATCGACCTCCCCCGATGGCTGTTTCCAGGGGACCGCATATGTCCGAGTGCATGCGCTGCTGTGGCTCAGTGGTGCGGGAGGTTGTGGGAGTAAAGGGCTTCCGAACTAACTTGCACTTGATGCAACTCTTGCGATCGCACTTCCCAGTCATTCTCGGAGCATGGGCAACGACCTTCCGCAAGATCTCCAAAGCATTGAGACAGACGTGTGCCAAGCGGCAGTGCCATTATATCCGATTCTCTGCATTGTGCCGAGATGCATGCCCAGTCGTCTTAAGTGCCAGCAGGCAGCTGTCATCGTCGATATCGGGGTATTCAGTCGATTCCGGAGGTCGATCCAGAACGTGATGCAGAATGAATTGCCCATCGACCTGAGGTGCAGTGGCAATCAACTTGCCATGGCGAATGTAGAGGTTGGGACCGTAGTGATTCACCGGTTCGCCTTTGACGTCCTTGTCCACGATCCGAGACTGTGAGATGAGACTGAACGACCCCGGCAAATGCACCACGTCTTGGAGTATGATCGTTTCCATCTCTCCATCTGGTAGTTGACAAATCAACCTAACACGTCCATATCCGGATGCAAATGATGTGACCCCATTGTATCCCGTCACCTTCTGCGTATTCGTAGGATATTCGGTGTAGGTGATGAACATTGATCGACGGCCGGAGATGTGAGTAGTGCATTTGCAATCGATGAACCAATCACTGGATGAAGGATCTGAGCTAGCCACCATCCATTAGTTCTCGATCGAAGTGGTGAGAGTCGAAGTAGTCTCAGTCGATGCATTTGCTGCAGTGTCGGCAGACATTGGAGGATCGCTGCATTGCTTGCTCAAGCAGTTCTCGGTGGTGTGCCCTCGCCGCTGGCAATGAAAGCACCTCTGGAAATTCTTCTCTTTCCTATCGTCCTTATTATCTCTCTTATCCCTCTTTGGACTTCTGCTGCCTTTACCGGCTTTACCGCCATTACCACCACCACCTTTGCCACCCTTCTTTGCCAAGAGCAGAGCTTCTGGAGCGAGCCCATTCTCTCTCTTGATTGCAGCTTCCTTTTCGACGAGCTTGGTGACGATCTCATTGGGCGTGGCGGTCATCGTGGCATTTTTGTCCATCATGAGCTCCAGGAAGACTTTCCACTTGTCGTTCCTTGGGACTCCTCGTAGGAGGTAGATGATGTGTTCCTGATCACCCATCTTGGTGATTGTCGTTGCATTCACATCGCTGTCGGCAGCGTCGGTGTCAGCGGTCGTTGGCCCTGCACAGTGATTGTAATCCTTGACTTTCCGATTGATCCGCGATGGGTACTTGTCGACATCTCTGCAGTCCTGTAGCTTGATGCTCCAGTGGTCTTCCCTAATCTCGAAGATGTTGAGCTTCAGCTTTGACTTGTAGGCTGATGCTAGCTTTTCCCAAAGCGTCTTCGCATCGTCGACGACCGTATATTCCGCTTGTATCCTCGGTTCCATGCCGAGCACGATAGTCGATCTGGCAACACCATGGCAATTCATCCAGTCTTTGAAAGCGGCCTTCTCTGTAGCGGTTGCGTTTGCTGCTGCTGGCTCTTCCAGCTTGTTGTCGTATCCTTTGATGATACCATACACTTGCTTCTATTCAAAAAGTAGGGCCATCTCGGTTGCCCATTGTGCATAGTTCGTGCCATTGAACTTGGTGATGGTGATCGTAGTCGAACTCATCTTGTATTGAAATCGTCAGTTATCGTAGTCTCTCTGACTGTATGGCTGACGTCCAGCAGCCGCAGTCAGAAACACGGCCGAATGCGGGGTAATTGCGTAGTTTGTGGAGACGCATCTCGATGACAATGACCTCCACTCAACAAACAAAAGTGGAAGTGTTCATCGTCGGTTCCCTTTTACACGCAAGGGCTCATAACATGTTGTACAGTGGAGTGTGCTCGAGTACTCGAGGGTGTGCCGGCGTATGCGAAGGTGTGTCTATTGTATCGTGTAACGAGACATGTCGCATCGACATAAGGTCGATCGATGACTAATGGTGCTAACTACAAAAGCGGCAAGTTACATCATAGTCTTTGGCATAGTGATATCCGTACTTCCAATCCGCTCAACATCAGTGATATCCGGTATACAAAATGTCCTGCTAATCTCGATTGGGTCGGAGTGGTAATCATTGAGATTTGGATTAACTTGCCCCCAGGTCCTTGTCGATTCAGGCGGGGATTTCAAATAGAGCATGGCGGTAGTCATTAAGGGTGCTGGGTGATCGCTTGTTCCGGGTGTCGTTTCAGCCACAATGTTAGGCATTAAGTATGCTCCATCATCGCTGGGTAAATGATGTGCATCAAAAGAGGATTGACCAGCTCTTGAAGCCATTGCGGAGTGGAAGAGATTGTTGCTCAGTACACTTTCGGATTTAATGACCGGCACATGCCTATGCTTGGCACAGTATTCATTCTCCATGTACATCACAAATGCCCCTTGGTATTGTGCAGTATACGAAGCCTCGTCCTCAGGATTCATATTGATTCCCTTGCCTCACTTTCTAAATGATTGCAACTTGCGGAAAGGATCAAGGATATGTGCTGAAATGAGAGGCATACCCAGTGTTGGAGTAACTTCAGCATGATATTTGGACAGCTTCTGTTGTGCTAACTTCATGGTGAAGTACAAGTCTTCCTGCCATTGAGTCTTCTTCTTCACTACTCCTCACATAACACCATCCATATGATGGAACATGTCATTGTAGACTGTGATAACATGATGCAATGTGACCGGATGCCTCTTCAACATCCACATGGTGTAGTATCAGAATGGCATCAAAATGTCCATGACGTACTTGAGAATCATCCAGTCATCCTTTGTTGTGAAGAGTGGCCGGTATTCACGGTATTTTGGATTTTGGAGCCACTCGCGGGTGAATTCTTGTAATCGGTAGGCTCGCTCAAGGAACTCCAGTGTCAGATTCCAATGTTTCCTGACACTCATAATAGATAGGACCGCAATGCGGACTTTCGCTTTTTGACTGTCCATGAACTCGTTTCGACGACCAGGTGTCAGCGTAATCAATTCGGCAAGCATTTTCTGCTATATGTAGGTCAGTTTCAGGACTTTCGAAATATCATGAAATACCTACTTTCTCAAGTATCTTTTCTAAACCAGGTCTCATGGTCAACAACTTGTTGATTCTAGCATTGCCCTCCTTTCGAAGTCTTTCAGTCTTCCCAATGTCTATGCTTCTATTCTCTCCAAATTGCTAATCGAGCTCATGGGCTGCTGAAGACTTGGTGCTGCCTGTTTCACCGAGGCTGCTCATGAAGGCACCTAAAGCCAGCTGTATGATGTGCGCCAAGCATGGTATAAGGTTCCTCAATGCAGGCTCCTCGATTCCGGAGGCCTGAAAGATTGATTGCAACACATGAGTCATCGAGTAATGTCAGGAAGCATTCTCAGTCATAATTCCAAGCAAATGGCTATTGGTAAGCTGAACTCAATCAAGAATGTCCTTCAAATGTATGGCCAGCCTTGCTCCAGTATGATGGCTTTTGACCAATCATCCATAATTAGCTTTCTGAAAAGGAAAGGAATAGGCGATCAACCTCATCAAACGCAGGTTGTACTCCTCGCAGTGCCCAATTCCAATCCATATAGTAACCAATGACCAAGGTTATGGGTAGTTTGTTTCTTGATGTCCACCTGTCCAAGGTTAAACAAACGTTATTTTGTGACAGCAATTGGATCATAAACACATCCACAGTCAATGAGTAGTCTCTCCGGCAAATGTTGCTCAAGGCGGTTTCGGCCAGCATGACTAGGTCACTTTGTAATACTTTATATGATAGTCCTAGCTCGAGATCTAACATAGCACTCCATGGTCTTTCAGCCGAAACACATTGCAACATGAGGTAGTGATTCCGTACGTCTTGGCGAATTCCGGAAGCTTCATAGTTCTTCGCAGTCAGTTTAGAGCATTTTGTCTGTCGGTTCAGTTAATATGAATCAAACTTGAACGTCCAATATGAATTGACTTTGTGAACTTACAATTGTAATTCCTCGACTTCCTCGTATCTTCAGGATGGCCAAAGCCATTTCATGGACCATTGAATCAGTCAATTCAGTAACATCCAACTCTGTAAATTCATTTCATATTGCAATGTGAGCTTTTGCCACCAGTGATTCCCCATTGAGCTGGTCCCATGCCCTGATGGATGGCGAAGATTTTGATGACAAACAATATATTTGATGCCAGGGCTTCCAGTCTCCTCAATGCCGCAGTGCAAATGAAACCACCACGAGGGAGCATTACTTGAATCATTCCAAGCAATACGATGTTTTGAGCCTCCATTCAATGAAGCCCACCAAGCATTGGGGATGATTTGAGAAGTAAGGTCACTCAAATCACGAATCCAGACACATTCATCTTTGGAAGAGATCATAACCTTTAGCAATGAAGTATTTAAATATTTTGAATCTGACATTGTGGTAGAAATTTGATAGCTGGGTATTCCGACTCGACAGACTGCCAAATGTCAAATTACAGGACAATAGAATGCGGGTTTTTAAATATTGACTCTAGAACTTCAAGCAAAAAGAGTCAAATCTGTGAGACATTGCATGCATATTTGTGAAGTTCTATACAAAGACATATTGAAAAGACTAACTGCATAAAACTCCATTTAGGCACGATGCAATGCAGTTCATCGCTGTGTAGCTTATAGAGGCCCGAAGAAAATTGTTCACACTCAATGGGAGCTCAATTGTTAAAGGCAGACGCGATATTGTCACTAGCATTGTTGCCCACATAGCCAGCCAATTGGTTGATTGTGGGTTAACGCTATTCTATGGTCATTAGATTATCCTGGATGCAACACCAAAAATTGTTGACCCTCTGTTGACACTCACTTGTAGGAGGTGGTAGGAATATTGTCGCTAGTATTTTTGCCCATGGAGGTGGCAGATACATTGAGTACGGGTTAATGCCGATGCACAGCACTTTGAGTGTCCATGATGCAAGAACAGAAATTGTTGATTCTCCGTTGACCGTCATCTTCAGCAGGTGGTAGTGATATGGTCCATATCATTTTTGCCCATACAGGTGGCCGATTATATGATTATGGGTTGACACGGTTGCATTGCCCTTTGATTATCCAAGATGCAAGACCAAAAATTGTTGATCCTGCATTGACGATTATTTTTAGGAGGTGATAGTGAGATCGTCAATACCATTTTTGACCACAAAGGGGGCCAACACTTTGATTATAGCTTATTGTCGTGGCCCAGCAGTTTGATTATCCATGATGCAAGAACCAAAATCATTGACGCTCCTTTGACGCACATTTGTAGGAGACTGTAGCCATGTTATCACTTACACTTTTGGCTTCAAAGTCGGCCAATACTTTGAATAGGTGTCACAGCATCGAAATCTGTATTTGAGTATCAGACTCTCAAGACCCAAAATCATTGTCGCATCGTTGCCTCTCATTTCCAGGATGGGGCACCCAGCTTGTCACTTTCCTTTTTACCTAGCAAAACAGCCAAAACAATCACTTTGGAAGGATGTGACCATGCAGTCCTTTGTTTGCCAAAAATGTAAGACTTATATTCATTGATGTTTTGTTGACGCTCACCTTAATGACATCCAAACAGTCATTGGATGCTCAACAATTGTACATCAGAAGGCATACAGTTGTTATTGGCAGCCAATAAATCGTTTCTATGTATAAAAATTTGCATCCAAAAGCTTTGAAGCCTCTCATTTTCTGATCCACCACAAGATACGTTAACTGAGTGATGAATGATGTTGGCCTATCACGTTACAGCGCTTTTGGCTGGGAATCAACCCCATGTTGATCCCTACGCACGGTTTCGATTTATATAGCCTCATTGCCTAATCCTTCCACATTCAGCTACTTCTGGGCAATTTCCCTGACATACCGTGAGCACTTGTCAAATTCATGACCTTGTGCACCAGGTCCGTGCGGAGAGTTATGCAGTTGGATGCATGAACAAATGCATCATGACGGTCGTCATTCATCCCAATTGGTGTTGCGCATCGACCACTTCCTCTATGACTCCTAGGATATCACTGACCTAAATTATGTTAGTGAGTTTTGTCTCTCATTTAGTTTTGGTTTCTGACTTAACAGTAACTGGCATGACAATATCAAATTCATTGATCGTTATTCAATGAGATTTGAAGTCAAGAACCTTTCCGTGGCTTATCCGACCCTGCACATGCACAGAAGAATTATCATGTCTCACAATTTGGTCGCTGAAATCAAGTCACAGCTACCACATTGCAAAATACGTACACATATTGCTCTTTGATGAGATACATCGTCAAACAATCCAGTTTGCCTATTCTCTCCTCCGGCGACTAAGGAGCCATCACCATTTATTTGTCCGAATCCAATTTTTATATGGTAATTAGTTTCGGACGGTATATGCAGGTGTAAAAGCTTACAAGTTTGACAGGCTTTGATTTCTTAAACATTGACGAATCGGGCGCTGTGTCCAGCGGGAAAGACTGAATGCGTTTGTGAATCTGGGGTTTCCGCAAACCTAGCCTCAAGGGACAACTCCATGGTTGAGGAGTCACTTGCGGCATTTGGGATGTTCCGGGGAAGCTATCAACAGTATCCATAGGCTCACCAAATCTTGTCGGTGCAGATGAGGCTGCATTATCTTCCATGTGAGGTTGAACGACAGCTGGAACATTCATTTTGGTAGTCCTGTTGATCTTATCTATCTCATGGTGGTAGTCAGGGGTGTCTCCCTAGCCGGGTTGCGTGATTTCATCAAGCTGCATCTGCTGCTGCCGAAACCCCTCCATGTGATGCTATACCGTTTTGCAGTTTGTGCTGGTCACCCTGCCAGCTTTTTCGGGTTCGCTCAGCTTCATCAGCAACATGTGAAATTGGTTTCCGACAATGGATCCCACCCACTGAACCTTCTCCACATCCTCTACCAATAATGCAAGCGACATATTTGCAATCTGCCACTATGCTTCGAAGTGTTCAATGATGTGATTGCGGTGTCACGACATCTCAAAATCGTGTTTAGTCATTGAAGCTAATTCATCGCTCTTGTTTCTTTCACGTTTGTTCTCTAGATTTTAATTGTTTTGACTGTTTTTTGAACTGTTCCATTGATTTCAAGAATGTTCTCAACTATTTAATCCCTAGAGACATCGATTATACACAAGCTTGCACAACTCCCATTACAAAAATGGACACACCCAGAGTAAATACTCACCAGATTCCTATATATCGCTGGAACGATTACTTCAAGCATCGAGTTGAATAATCTACATCTAAAACAAATTGGAAGAAATCAAGTCAATCATGTTGCTCAAGTACCATCACGAGCCATCTGGCTGCGGTATCAGCGGAAGAAAGTGCACTGCTCCTTGAATTGTGCTTAGAGGGATGATATCAGTGATTCCGACTCCGAAACGATGCTTACGGTGGGAGCCTCTGTTGTGCAAAGAAGTCATCGGAGGTTGATGCCTCTCCTCGACAATCACCATACCAGCAGCCTGATGTATCAGAACTGTTGTGAACTTCTGAACAAAGGCAACAAGTGATTGAATGCTCGATTCAGCACCCTCGACGACGAAAAGACACTTCAACAATGCAGTAATGTGTCAAGCAGTCGACTCAAAGTGGTTATCTGGACTCATCCCCATCCAGTGACGCACTGTATCAATTCTTGGTGGCTTATGCTTTCTCCACCTTCTGGACCCAGTGCAATGAACCATATGAACTGCTAGCTCTTCGCATTAAAAAGACGTCACCGGAATTGCTACCTCGATGTACTGTATGTATTTTGCATCATCGAGACGTCTGAACTACTCATCGTGATCTATATAATCTGTGAAGTCGTCAAATCTCTTGAAACACCAAGCAATGTGATTGTGCAGCTCCCTGTTTGGCATTGCACACCGCTCGGCCAAGTCATCAAGGGTATTGATTTCTGGTGGTGGGTTGTTCATCATCCGCTTGATAGGCGCTTTGGTTAGAGGCAAATCATTGTCACGACATTGTTTTGCAGTGTTTGCATTCAGCTCTCAATACTGAAACACCTCTTTTTGGGCTTTCTTCCATAAAATCTGGAAGGCGGCCTCATGCTGATCTGAGTGTCGGTATGCTGCTTTATGATCCATCATCGCTTTGTCTGGGAGTTCAGAGCTTACATTTAAGAGGTTGCCAAGCTGGCGGATATGGTCAGAGAAGTGGTTCCGGAGATGCATCATCACAGAGTTGGAACCCTATTCGCCGACAAGATGTTGTGCAATTTCTGACCTGATCTGGGTTTTATCTTCATCAATGCATCGATGTTTTGCAGCTGCAGAAAGATTGTTCCAAGCGGAGTCACTCTCCCGTTCATCCTGTTTGTCCAGAGTAAGCTGCTTTTTGAAGGCTTCCGAGATCTTCTTTGCAGAATCACTGCTGCGGAATCCACTGAAAACATCTTTGTGACAATGAAACTCCTCCAGATAATTCTCCATGTAGTCAATCGTGGCCTCAGTATGGTACCGGTCACATGCCATAAGGTGAATATGCACAAAGTTCTTGACGCACAGCAGGGCTTGTGTGAAGAGAATTCTCTGCCTCGCCGAAAGGGTTTAAAAGAGTCACCGTGGAAACTGGGACAATCACTCGCCCAAGTGCTTTCATCTCCTTACCACTCCATTGCGTCACCTGGCTATATGGTTTGTTGAATTGAGTGAAGCCAGGATGTGGAGGAATCGTTGCCCAGAGCTGGTTGAATTTGTCGATCCTGGAATATTCAAGTTCGAGGGCGGACTATACCCAGTTCATCAAATGCTTAAGCATACCGGGATATATGGTATGATGCATATCGGGTTCAAAAATAGTGGTCGGGGAGATGTATTTTGCATTCCAGATGACTCCTTCTGAGGATCCAACCTTTGGATCTTCCAGATATTGTCTTGCGTCCGGTCTCTCCATCTGATCTCCCTGAGTCGCGAGTATCATCTTCTGTAAGTATAGCTGGTGGTCTCAAAAGTGCCACAACAACGACTTCCCTACTCCAAACGATGTTTTCCGTGCTTCACACCGAGGGCAATGGGGCTGCTCGAATGAGCGCAAGTGAATGTTTCAAAAGTCATCAGCCATCCATGCACAGATGACAGAATCACATTGCCACATCCAACCATCCACACAAGGCAGAAGCTTTCCAGTGTGGGAAAGTGGGTCATGAGGACGAAAACTATGCTCGAAGTTCTTCCTATAATCCTCTTGATTTTGGATTTGTTCTGCCAACACGGCAGTGGTTTTTCCATGTCCTTTGAGGTGATATTTCGGAGCAACAGGAAGAAGGGCAATAAGCATGCTTCAAAGATTCGAAGGCTGTGATCTAAACATCGAGTCAATGTTTCTGAGACTCAAATATCCTGGCCACTCCATCTCGTCACACGAATAATTTGTGAGATGTGTCTGGTCTGAACTGGCGAATAAATGGATAACCATAGCTTCAAGCGGCTGCCGTAGCTATTGAAGGGGGCAACATCATTGTGGCTATGATGTAATTCAACCAACGTACCTGTTCATTCCACCACCAGTTGCATGATTTCACCTCTGAGTAGATATGTTCCTCAGCATCATTGGATTCATTGCTGGAGAATACGAAGTATGTTCCCTGAACGCAGGCTATTTCATGAGGAACTCAATGCATTCAACAGGATTGCGGTAAACGAAACATGCGTAATCGTTGTAGTGAAGGTTGTTTGCCTTGGCTAAACAATTGTAACACACTTTGCCAGATTTCCAAATGTCGATGCCCATCGCTTAGAACATTACATTCAACCTTTTGAATGAAGTGTTGGACAAAGTGCAGTTGCTGACAGTGGCCATTGTAGGGTTCCTGAAAAGCTTGTGGATCGCAGCTCTGCTCAAGATGAACATGACACACCAGTGCGCTAATTGATACTCCACCTGACAAGCAAACGGTGACCATAGATTACATTCATCGTCGAAGATATTGAAATACTTGTTACTAATAGGCTTGCCGGCTTGACAGTTGGCCAAGCATGGAGTACGATACATACATGTCCAGACTGGAGGTTGCTCTGGATCGATAGACGCATTGTCGCTGACAGCTTCTGTATTGCTTGAATTAGCGTCGGAAGGGTGAAGAAATGGGTCGCAACGCGGTTCTTCGATGAATGGAAGTAGAATACTATCGAGCTGGATCTCAAAATCATCAGATGGCAGTTGGTCGACTGATATGTATACTATCCTTTCTTGGTGGTCGCGATGGAGGTGAGAGATGTAAGCCCCGATGTAGGAATATGTCTTTGAGCAGTACAGACACTGATGCCGGAGATCCATGTTTTGTTAGCTAAATGAAATGTCGCAAAGATGTTTAAAAGCGTCTCGATGGTCTTTGAACTACTCATATCATTGCAAGCCGGATCGTCCTGAGACAACGCCGCACCTCGATTCACTTTTTCCCAAATGGGGTCCTACCACTCTGGTAGGATTTCACTCATCCTTCTTTACACATTTGCAACGTGTTTTTTCGCCCCCTCAATTTCAACATCCCTTGGATCATGAAAGCATACCGCATCTGCATTCAGCTCGTCACTGCGATTGTTTTGCACCCTCACAAGACCCTTCTGCACCCATTGCCTGCTTTATGGTTGTCACTCTGTGTTAAGTTCGTACCTTACATGAACTGTGCATTCACCTTAGATACTGACCGAGTGACGTCATCGTGGGGTACAAGTGCTCGAGCATGCACAAACGAGTACGATATAACTGCAGAGAATACTTTTAGTCATCTTTGTGATGAACTTAAGTGTTCAGTCGACGAATCAGGGCACTGAGATAATCCCAACCAAAGTGTTTCCTAGCTGAATTGCGGCCAAGCTGTCGCAGCATCAAGAAAACCCTCCAAGCGCATATATATATTCGCCTTGCCTGCCCACCTTACTCATAATCTCCAGAACCTTCGACACACTCTCCTTACCTCTGCTGCCGCATTGTATCACTGTTGATGATAAATTCAACACTCCCAACTCTTGTTTAGAGTAACAAGCATTGGGTATCCACCACTCAATGATTGACCACCATTGAGAACCTAAATTGTAATGAGATGTCGTCTCGTTGCCGAAATCAGTCTTCGCAGATGCTAATAAAATCCAGATGCCAACTCTACAAGTCCACGTCTGGGACGAGAAAGCTCGTGTTGGAGTCAGCTAATAGGCATCCGAAACCATGGGGAGTTGGCAGAATTAGGGTGGCTTGACAACACAATGGATAGATATTAAAGTGAGGGAGCGCGTCTGGGAGATTACCAAGTCCATGAGCATCTTCAACATGGAAGGTGCTGGCTCCGAGCAGTCGGAACTCCTGATCAATCATTGCGTCACTCGAATCAGTCCTCTGGCGTCTAAAAGGCCTCGTTTGAAATGGTACATGGCTAACAAGATCAATCTCAATGGTCAGACACTCAAGGCAGCACTGGAGGAGATCGTGGAGGTTGGCCTTCACATAAGGAAGAAGTTGCTCAACGAAACCTTGACGAAGAAATGCGAACTCGTGCACGTTGGTTCCTATTCCATTGCCCTAATGCCTCACTTGCTCTTCCTGATGATGTGTAGATACAGAAGACGACGATGAAGAAACCTCTGGTCACAGGTCTTCGCCAAGTAGGGCGCGTTGCGATGCCTCGACCAATGTTGTTGTCGAGCCATTTAGCTTTACCATCACCTTTGTGGATCCCGACATTGCTGGGAAGAGGGTGGATGAAAACAATGCTCAGTTATTCTCATAGAACGGGCCTGTAGATGATGAATAGATACTTCCGATAGTTATGTCAATCGGTGAGCTCACCATTTTGTCAATTGTGAATGCTGAGATCACCAGTCTGCCAGACGCCAGCCGGGGAAATCCGAGACCTTTGGCACTGCCGGGAGTAGCCCGATGGAGATGGTAGTCCATACGCCCATAATGTTTCCCCAATCATTGATCACAATCCTTCTGCTGGATGGGTAAAGGTGGCGATGAAGTTAAACAGCCCAACGCTTCATGTGTCGTTTACCGTGGCCAAAAAGCTGATGGCACAGCTGGTGCCCAGACGCTTATGCGTGGTGGCCGCAGCAACCTGTCTCTGGATGGCATCCTCGCACCGCCAGGGAAGGATATGAGCGACGATATCGGGGAGCAATCAGATGATGATGCTGGGACTCAGAGCCCAAATCAATGAAACTTCCCAACGACGAAAACAAACTTCCAAAAGTTCGAATCGAATCGTGAAAAGAGGATCCTAAGACAGCAGCGATACCTTGAAGTCATCGGAAACTGTGCTCTTGGTCTCTTTGACAATCACAAGTAAAGCATTGTGTCAGATGAGGATGTGGCTTGGCTACGCGAGGACAATCAAGTCGTGAATTCTCCCTCTTCAGGCTGCTTGGCCAATAGAAAGCATACACGCAGCCGCCCAGCCGCAAATTACTCGTTATGAAGATGGAATGCGCTGGCTGGACAGTTGTTGAAGGATATGCATTGTGGGTGGGTATTTTCCTGGCACTTTGGAGGGTGGATGGATAGGTGATAATTTGGAGTTGTTTGGTGAGATTTAGGGTCCCTTTTTGGTGTTTTGTTGAGTTTATTGTTACATCATTCATATTCACGCATGAAGGGCTGGGTTGAGAGTTCATGATGTTCGGATTAATCATCGAGACATTTGTTTTTTGGAAAGGCATGGTAGCAGTGATAGTACTCTGTGTATGGCTGTCATGTAATTGGTAGTTCGGTATCTTCACCCAGCCGAAGTTAGCCCGAATGCTTAGTGAAACACGAACACTGTCTAGCTCGTCGCGATAACGATCTTCTCTACAGGAAGCTAATCAACAACCCTGGGGCATGCTTGTTATGTGCCATGCTTAGTTCGAATTCCCATCCATCCAAGGACTTGGAAGTGTGGGAGGTGGTGCAAGCTAAGATCCGTGAATCGTCGACAGGATAGAAAGACGCATCACGACAATGCGTTTCATCATATCAATGCTTTCTTTCCTTTACACAATGCTATAATTCAGTTACTATAAATTCATCAACATTTCCTTTAATCACTCCTTTAATTCTTTCGTACTTATCACTCATCACCATTTTAAATCATGACAAGAAGGCGCTGCACTTCTCCTCCTCCTCCGCTTCCGTTCAGCACCAGGAGAAGCAGACAATCCATCCACACCAGGGATCACGATGACGATCTCTGCACGATACCTGACAATTATGAAGAACTGCGAAATGACAATTCAGAATCCCATGACGAGCCTCTTTGCAATCATGCAGGAAAGCACTGGGCACGCGGCAATTAGAAGATTCTTTCACATCTACACTTCCAAAACGAGTCGTGGCAACTCAATTGCCTCCTACGTTGGCGCATCCCCTATATCCTGAGCATCACGAGTTCTATATTGTCTCTGAAGAGGAGGATGAATGCAAGCCTGCACAGGTGGAATCCAAGAAGGTATCCGAATAAGCGTTTGAATGATTGAATCAGCCTATTTATGTATATAATTACTAGAGGAAGCACTGAAACAAAGCTGGTGAGCAATTGGTTGCATGGAAAGCTGGAATTCCGAGGGGATATGAGCCCTTTGTTGACCACGTGACCGGCCTTATCGTCGGCACAGAATACAACGCCCAGACAACCGTTTCAGGCATTGCGGCGATTGTCCTGGCACGTGTAAAGCCTATAGCTATCAATTACTCGATGTTTGTGAATCCCTTTGCTATGAATGCGGTGAAGACCGCCCAGATGCATCGTTGGCTGTATGAGGAAATCGCCAGGATGGATCCAGCCCAGGGAAACTCAGAACCGCCACATGCTTACATTTCAGTGGTAAATGAATCATCTCAACGATTCATTTCTTCCCTGACATTGTACATTGTGCACTGGTAAAGATGACTTGCTCCCGTGCGGCAATGGTGTACCGCAGAAATACCTCAATCGACTGTATATACGGATTTTGACAACAGTTGCCTACCAGGATCCGAAAATTGTCGGCCGGGCTATTGGCAAACGAGAGGTATACATACCCCAGAAACGTTGGTGAGGTAAGTTCAATGTTCCCTTCTCCTTTAATCGTTGTCTTCATGACCAATATAGGACTGCAAGTTTCGATTTGCAGTGACTGAAATTGTGGATCATATTCACAGGTCATACTTCTATGGCATACTTCAAATGGGAATGAAAGATAGATCATTGATTGATAAAATCAACCCGACATTCATTGCCCCCACTGCAGCTGCTATCACCAATTGTCTGTCAGCCTGCAAAACAGGCAAGTTTACGGTCCCGCCAAAGTTTGTTTCAGGAGGTGGAGCACAATGTAGGTGCGATACATGAAACATTCATGATGCGGTGAATAATCAATGCAGAGATCAATTTCATCGTCTCGAGACGGATTTTCATTCTTCTTCACCAGCGGTTCAAGCCAAACAGAAAGACAATATCCACAGCATGATTCACTGAAGGATCCACTCAACTGGTATGGACCCAGCGATGGCCCAACCTCACCAAGATCAGGGCAGCGTTGATGAGTAGTTCCATGATTATGCGACGGAGAAGCTGATGGAGCAGCCTGACAATTCTTCTAATGGTCTTAGCAGCTTTGTTGCTGCTACTGAAGCTAGCATGCGATTCTCAGCTGTTCTGCCTATGGGTTTGTCTGCCATTGCCAGTTGCAGCCAGCCCGTCCCCTGCAGCAACAGCAACAGCAACAGCAACGACATCACCAGCATCACCAACATTACCTCCATTGCGAATAGGGGATTAGTCGATGGAAGTACAATTTTAGAGGGTGCGATGTTGCTTGGAGGTTAGGAATGGTGGCAGTGATCGGATTCAGAATGTCCTCTGTGTGCTATTTTAGTCTAGGTTTTGTTGGTATATCATAATTGAAGTAAATCCAATAGAACTGATGGTTTACTGACGTCTGATCTCAACTGCGTGAAATCATGATTGTGATGATGCATTACCCTCCTGGGACGGTTGAACTGCAGAGTACTGACAATGGTGCATCAACCAATTTATCATCGTGGACCACTTCTGCATGGCAACTATCATAGGTCGAATTAAGCCACAAGGGTCATTAACAACAAAAACTACATGTTTCATTCAACGTATGGAGCGAGTAGTCCCATGATCACGAGCACTAATTGAATCGGGTGACATAGTAGTATGCTGAGAGATGATGTGTGATATTACCAAACGAAGTGTGAACCTTTTGCCAAGTGCTCCTTGTCACAATTACAAAAGTGGGTACACTGGTCGTGACGCTAGAAAGCAGCATTGCGACCACTCAAAGCACACTCTGGAACAGTAAAGCATTGCCATATTTCAAGGAAACCTCGAGTTCATTTTTTGGAGTTTGTGGGTACAATATACTAGATAAATTTGATGAGGGAAATTTAGTTTTTGCTGATGTTGCCCAGCTCAGGATCTTCTTCATCATCATCCTCATCATCCCCATCCTCCCCATCGTCGGATCTTGCAAGATCGCTCAGACCATCTGCAATGGCGTTCAACATCTCCTGAAATGTTGTTTCAGGCGTTGTGGTTGTCAATCCTGCATTTTCAGCTTTTCTCATATCTTCCTGCTGCTGCTCAATTGCTGTGGCTGGGTCTTCAACTCGCTTCCTTGCCACAGCAGCCTCTCTATCGACATAATCTTCGATCCATTGCTCCTTTTGTTCATTGCTTGAACAGTGCATTTCTCGTCGTCTCCCTGCCACATGCCGCATTTTGGATCGCAATCTACGCAATTCTCCAAGCACTCGGAATTTTCCAGCGTCCAAGCTGCTCATGCCTTGGTGCCCTTGGTGATGTCATCGTGGGGTGCACTTGGTCCATTTGCCGTATGTGCCTGCTGGTGGTGGCAAAAGGTTCTTCGTCAGAGCATTGACCAATGTATTTTGCGTTTAGGTTGTTGATGGGCGAGATGTTGGATGTTGCAAGATATGGTCTACAAGGAGGCAAGCTGGGTCTTGTATGTCCAGGTTGGTATGCTTAATCGACTGGAACAAAGCAAAATCTGAGTTTTGATGGTCACTACATTGGGAATATCAATGCTAACTATACATCATGATATGATGTTTAGCATCTGTTTCCAGTATGATCCCGGGGATTTCTTGAGACAAACATCAGCAGACATCCTGTCCATTGAAGCATATGCTGTATATATCTCAGAAACACCAGATTTCGGTGGTCGTTCACCTCAACTTATTACTGTAAACCGATACACATCATCGGACAAACTTGGTGCAAATTGCAGGACGGTTGGAAACCCGCGTAATCTGCAGCATTACACAGCAGGATTCAACTTGTGTACACCGTGGAAGGTGCCTGTTACGCATTCCATGTTCACTTGAAGCTAACTATATATATACCTCATGGGTTCCCACTTCATTTCGTTATCATCATCCTCAGGACGTCCCACATCTTTTAGTTATCATCCTCTCTTCACTTCCACATCAGTAAATCATGGCTCCACAGACACCTCAGCACGGTGAGAGTGAATTGGAATTGAGCAGAACGATAGGCGCTTCATGCAATATGGCACACGCTTGGACCCTACTACATCGCAGACCCCTCTGAGTATACCGTGACGGTACAAATGCAGCCACCGAAATTATGACCTTGACGGCATAGTTAAAAATTGTCAGTGAAACAAGATGCGGCAACAATCAGAAGCAGCACACGATTGGATGTGAGTATTGTCGGATCGAGGTAGATGGCCGACACCCAACAATTACACATACAGCTGGTGTACATAGAGAGCTGTGTGACCAATTTACAGCCACCCATAAATGGAGACCTCCATGGTCTACAAAGGCATTTGTCCACACAGTCCGCGAAATCAAACATCGTGATGATGTAAACTTTGGGAGTTTTGAGTACGAATTTAGTCATAAGCATCCCCGATAGTGGAAACAACATGCTGTGACCACTGTAGAGGATGCTATGGATGTGTATATCGTAGAGGTAATAGCCGAATCTGATATGTAGATGCAGCAACTTAGTTCTTGTAGGGCTTCAACATGTCTGCAACTATGGCAAGGCAAGGAGGTTGGGTACTGCTGGAACAGTCTGACATGCACCTTGCCTTGAATATGGCCAAAATGGCCACATGAGAGTTTTCGGGCGCCGCAATGATAGAAATTCAATGACTGATCTAGAAACCTCGGCCCAAAGTCCGAGAAGAGAAGAAGTGGGGAGTAGACTTCCTGGGGATTTAATATGTGAAAGGTGCAATGGAAAGACACCCGGCCATGCTTCGGGAAAATCAAATGGACAGCTTCCTTCTTTGGCAAAATGGCACAACACAGAACATCCTGACACTCTGGAGGCGCACAGGCACGGGTGTACCTGCTCCAGAGGGAGTCAGTCTGCTGACACTGAAACTGGTGCCCTATCTGCACGGAACGCAGTCTGTGCCACCTGGTGATGGTGAGGGAGCTCTTGCCTCCCAAATCGAAGGTGTGTTGCCTAGATATGTGTATATACATAGTCCTCCTCCTAGTGATCGATTTTCAATCATGATGCATATGCCAAGTGTTGGTAATGAGGCCGCGTATCCTGCCAGCAGTCCGAATTTGGACCGCGAAACCAGGGCGGTTTGGTGCCAGACATATCCAAAAACCCGACCTGCTGCCTCTTGCCGGGTAAAACACGGACCCATACCCATCAACCAGCGGGTTTTGCCATGTTTGGTGAGACCAGTCCGTTCCAATGGCCGGTCCTGTGTTTTGGGTTTCACTATGTATTGTAGTTTTCACATACACTACTGTTGATCGCAAAATAGTGACACTTGTACATCACTGTTTGTTTTCAATGTATTTGCCACCTGGATGATCAAAACAAGCGGAGACACGCACCCGACCACATCCTGACAATGAGGGTCCATGGAGCATCAACGATTGTTGGTAGTGTATTTTTGGTATTCTGGGGGGCGACAGGTTTTACACTGCCATAAATGAAGTATTGGCAGCCTTTAAAGTCAAATGTGAAGGCGAAACGCTCCCTACCCCATCTTGAAAATGAGCGTCAACCATGTTTGGTCATTCATCTTCGGAAATATGAGTGGTACTTGCTCTCACGCATCCTTACAGAAGGATATGGCAGCCTGAATTGGCAAATATTGAAGGGATATTCCCGCCACATCCTGCGGGAAAGTAACAACATATTACACTTACCGAGCTACCACTAAGTGTTCTTGAGCCTGTTGAGGTACAAAAACAGTCAAAACGATGTATATAGATAATAACGGCCATATTGCACTGGGATTAACTATGATGCAAGGCCAACAATCGTTGACGCTCCGTTGACACTCATTTTCATGATAGGGCAGGGAGCATGTCATTTTCTCTTTTTCGTATAAAGGTGGCCAATACTTTGGTTATGACTCTCTGCAACCTGTTGCCCTACAGATTACGCAAGATACATGACCAACAATAGTTGACGCTCCGTTGACGCTCAAATTCAAGATTGGGCAGGGACCATGTTCTTCTCTCGTTGTCCTATAAAGGTGGCCAATACATTGTTTATGACCGTCTGCAACCTGTTGCCCTATGGATTACCAAAGATACATGACCAACAATTGTTGATGCTCCATTGATGCTCATTTTCCAGATGGGGCAGGGAGAGTATTGAAGTCTGTTTTGCCTACAAAGGAGGCCAGAAATTCGTTTATAAATGTCTGCAACCTATCGGCGGTGTGATTACCCCAGACGCAAGACCAAAAATTGTTGATGCTCAATTGACGCTCATTGTAATGTATTGTATAGTCAATATCTCCTTCCATCAATAATTTTATAAATATCGTTCAGCAGGTATTGGGTGCCTTGCTGTCCGATTGAAACTCAACCTGGTGGCATAGCCGAGCCCAGTAATATTCTTCCACAGGCCTCTCTCATTCTACCAAAATTGATATATCTCTCTGAATATTACATTTCCCCAGGTATAGTTTTATTTATGAACAAATATCCTCATGCAACTGCTCAATATTGTCTCATAATATTTCTACAAGTGAAATTCATGGTCAAGCAACATATAGAACCTGGTGCACACAGATTGACCCAATCTGTCCTACGTGTTCTTCTTTCCCTGATTCCTCCTACTTACCATTGCGCTGACAGTCATCAACCCTGTTCCAGCCTTTTTCATTGCACTCTGTGTTTGCAGAATACATCCGGGAACATTTGGTGCGGCACTCACAACCCAGTGCTGTGGGCATTCCGAAGCCTTGATGCCATCGCCTGGCTCTATATCGGATTCATCCTCTGCCTCGCAGTCCTCTTTGCTGTTGTTTGGATTATCCATGTCACCATTCCAGTGAGTGCAATTTTCGATGTCGGAAAGTCTTTCAGGTGCACCATCGTTATCACTTTCGGCTGAATGGCGGTCGATTCGTTTGTTTCGGCACATGCTGAGTTGTTGAGCTCATCCTTTCGAGAGGTCCTTTTCAGACAAAGCTTGTGACACAGGTGATCTGTCTGAGAATGTAAATGCAGCCGCACCATCTCATTCGAAGTTCGAACAGGATGCTTTGATGATCTCTTCGGTAACTGAAATGGATCCTATGGCTGTCCACTGCTAGTTTTGAGCGCAGGATTGCTTCTGTGTAGCACATAGGTTTTGGCTACCCTGCCACATCGCCATTCAGTCGTGGACCTTGGCCATTCTGTGCAGTTGCCTTTCCTCTGCCGCATTCTTCAATTCCAAGTCCTTTTCAGTTTCCATGTTATCCAATGCTGCGCAAACACACGCCAATATTCCCTTAATGGCTCAAGCAAACTGCGTCATAATGACTCTTTCACGCAGCATTTCGCCAGTGGCTCTAGACTGAGTCCACCCTATATTGTCCCGCCCCAGGGAAACACTGGCCTCCATTCCGAAACCATGTGGTATAATAGAGAATATGTCTATCGCCACATTGGTGAGTTCGGCATACTTCAAGTGTGTTTTGTCTTGCTGGCACCACCAGATGGTGATATCCAGCAACCAAAATGTACCGCTAATCTCCATGGGGTCGGAGTGGTAATCGTTATGATTTGAATTAATTCGCACCCCGTTCTTTGTCGCTTTTGGCGGTGAATTCAAATAGACGCTTACCATTATCAATAAGCTTGCAGAGTGATCGCTCTGTCCGAGTGTTGTTTCAGCCATCCAATTAGGTGTTATGTAAACTTCATTGACGCTGGACAAAAAATGTGGATCAAAAGACGATTGAACGAATCCAGAAGCCTTCCCAGAGGGGAACATAATGCAGTGCGGAACATTTTCATGGTTCAAGACGGACATTCGTTGATGTTTGGCACAGTATTCGTTCCCTACATACTCCAGAAAGATTTCCTTGTATTGGGTAGTTTAAGAAGTCTCGTCCTTGGGATTTATATGCTTCCCATTGGCACACTTCCTGAATGTTCGCAACTTCCGGAAAGGCTCAAGGATATGTGCCAAAATGAGAAACAGACCGGTCATTGGAGTGACGTCAGCATAATATTTGGACAGCTTCTGCTGCGCAACCTTTACAGCGAAGTACAATTCTTCCTTCCATTGCATCTTGTTCTCAGCCAAAGCTTACACAAAGCCATCAATATGATCAAACATGTCATTGTAGACAGTGATGACATGATGCAAAGTAACTATATGCCATTTCGACATCCACAGGGTCCAGTATCGGAATGGCCTCAAAACTTCCATGATGTACTTGACCATTGTCCATTCAGCCTGTTTTGTGAAGAGTGGCCTGTAGTCGCTGTATTTTGGATTCTTCAGCCACTGGCAGGTGAATTCTCATAATTGGTAGGCTTGCTCAAGCAACTCCAGAGTCGAATTCCACAGTGTTTTCACATCCATCACAGGTTGTACTGTGATTCGTACTTTGGCCTCTTGACAGTCAATGAAATCGTTTCGATGACCAGGTGTCAGTGTAATCAACGCAGCAAGCATTCTCTGCTATATGAAGGTTACTTTCAGATCTTTCAGAATGTCTTGAAATACATACTTGCTCAATCATCTTTGCCAAACCCGGTCGCATAGCCGACACCATGTTGATTCTAGCATTGCCTTCTTTTTGCTGTCTTTGGCTCTTCCCTATGTTTGTGCTTTCATTCTCTCCAGATTGCTGATCACGCTCATGCGCTTCCAAAGACTTGGCGCAGCCTTTCACACCGACATTGCTCATGAAAGCACCCAAAACAAGCTGAATAACGTGCGCCATGCATGGTAGGTGGTTTCTCATTGCAGGTCACCTGATTCCCGAGGCCTCAAAGGTTGATTGTTGTTCCTGAGTCATCCAGTAATTTGAAGATGCATTATCTGTCGTAATTCCAAGTAAACGGCCATCAGTATGCTCGAAACGATCCATAACCTCCTTCAATTGTATGGCTAGCCTTGTTCCCGTAGGTTGACCCTTGACCAATTATTCTCAATTCGCATTCAAAATAGAAAGAGAACAAGCTATCAAGCTCGTCAAATCTGAGTTGTGAATCTCGCAACGCCCAATTTCGATCCATAAGGTATCCTATGACCAATGGTATCGCTAATTTGGTTGTTGAAGTCCACCCTTCTAAAGCTATGCTATCTTAGTTTCGTGACGGCAATTGCTTCTGAATTGCATCCCCAGTCAGTGAGTGTTCCCTCCGGCAACTGTTGTCAAGGGTGCTGGCAGATGGCAGCATGAGCTCGCCACTTAATGCCTTCAATGACCACCACAGCTCGAGGTTTGATATAGCAGTCCATGGAATATCAGCCAAAACAAATCCCAACATGAAGTAGCGATTCCAGGTATCATGGTGAAATTTGGCAGTTAGGTAGTCTTTTGCTGCCAGTTTAGAGAGTTCGTTCTGTCAATTGAGTCAATATAAGTAAGATGGAACTTTCGAATATGAATATCTTTTGCAAGCTTACTATCGCAATTCTGCGACTGCCTTGCCTCTTTGATATGGCTGAAGTGGTTTCATCAACAGTTGTACTGGTCAATTCAGAAACCTCAGGGTCTGTTAATTCATTTAACTTTGCACTGTGGGTTTTGCCTGCAAGTGTTTCCCCATGGAGCTGGTCCAATGTTCTGATGGATGGCGAAGCACTTGATGACGAACGATAGCTATCATGTCAGGGCTGCCAGCCTGCTCATTTCGGCAGTGCTGATGAAAGCGTCACGAAGATGCATGTCTAGAATCACTCGAAGTAATTTGACATTTCGAGCCAACATTCATTGAAGCGCACCACGCATCGAATATGATTTGTAATGTAAGGTCGCTCAAATCACGAATCAAGACATGTTCATTGTTGGAAGATATCATAACCTCTCGGAACGAGGGATTCATAGATCGGGAAGCCGACATTGTTGTAGGAATTTGAAAGCTGTCTAATTCCAGTTGAGAGACTGTCAAAATTTACCTGATTGTAGAGTAGAATGCTGGTGCTTAAATATTGATTCTTGAGCTACAAGAAAGACATAAGTGAAACCTGTGAGACATTGCATGCATAGTTATTAAGTTGTATACAGGGTCATACCGACAGGACAGACCATTAAAAACTCCATTTACGAACGATGCAAGGCATTTCGTTGCAGTGAAGCTTACTGAGCCCCACATACCCTGTTGGCACTCCGCTGACACTTATTTTCAAGGGGCGGTAGCGGAGTTGTTCCTGGGATTTTTGCTCACAAAGCCAGCCTATAGGATGATCAAAGGTGTATGTCGATGCACAGCCCTTGGAGTTTGCATATTGCATGACCGACCATCGTTGATGCTCCGTTGACGCTCTGTTAATGCTCAGGTTTCGGACATAGGATCGATGCTGTCCCAAGCAGTTTTGCCCAGAGAGGCGGCCGACAGTTCGATTATGAGTCGATCTCACTGCCCAACCCTTAGATTCAATAAAATGCAAAGCCAAAAATCGTGGATGCTCCGTTGGCGCTCATTTTTAGGACATAGTAGCGATGTTGTCGCAGCATCGTAACCTACAAAGGCAGCCGATATTTCGATGATGGGTCAATGTCGCCACACAGCCTTTGGATTTCTGAAGATGCAAGGCCAGAAATTGTTGACGCTCTTTTCAAGCTTATTTTTAGGATCGGGCGACAAGCATGCCATTTGTCTCTTAAGCTATAACGACAACCAGAAGATTAAGTTTAGCAGGGGGTGACAGTGCCGCCCATTGATTGTCGAATGTGTGAGACTAAGATTCGTTGACGCTGCGTTGACACTCACGTTTCAGATTGGGCAATGAGCATGCCATTGGCCTTTTTGGCCATTATGCCGACCAACGCATTTACTTTGGAAGGACAAGACAATGGGGCCCTTTCATTGTGGAATGAGTGAAACTAAACATCATTGAAGGTGTGTTGATGCTCACAGTAAACACATCAAAACAGCATTCGTACAATCAATCATTGTATGCAACAAATTGCATATCCATTACTGACATCCAATATCGCATTTCTAGGTATTATCAATTACATTCAGAAGCTTTGGGGCCTCACGATTTCTGATCAACCTCTATCCACGTTATCTGAGTGAGTAATGACATAGCGCTATCACATTGCCGCGCTTTTGGCCAGCAAATTATGGAATGTAGATCATATCACTAGTTGTTGTTAATATCGCTCGACTGCCTCACCTTTCCTTATGCAGCTTCTTCTCCTTCATTTCCATGACGTACCATAAGCAATTTTAAAAATCTCAACCATGTGCACCTGGTCTGTGCGGAGAGTAATGCAGTTGGATGCATGGATAAATGCAGCATGACGGTTGTAATTCAGACTGTTTCGGATAGAGCACAGACCGCTCTTTCTATGAATCGTATGATTTCATGTACTTAAATTTTGTTAGTGTATTTCGTCACTATTATAGCTTCTGCTTTCTCCTATAACAGTGATAGGCAATCTGAAATCGAGCTCATTGGCCGTCATAGAAGTTTATTTGGGTTCTACAACATTCGCATGGAGCATTTGACCCTTCCAAATGCACAAACGAATTCTCATGTCTCACAATTTGGTCAATAAAATCATGACAATGCTGACAGATAGCAAAATTTGTACAACAATTGTTTTTCACCGAGATATGACGTCAACAATACCAATTTGCCTATCTATTCCTCCGATGACGCTAAAGCTGTAACCATGTCTTCGTCTGGATAAGATTTCAATATGGTAATTAGCTGGGGAGGATATATGCAACGGTGAAAGCTTACGGGTTAAACAGCCTTCCCATTCTGAATACGTGACGAATCAGGCTGCACAGTGGGCGCAAGAGCGGCTATACCTCTGTCCGACTGTGGTTTCCCAGAACCTAGCCTAATATGACTACTTCCTGGGCAAGTGGTCTCTTGCAGCATTAGCAATATCCCAGGGACAATATCACGACACTCCATACACTCCCCAAATGTTGTGGCACAGGTGTGGCGGCATCTTTATTTGTTTCCGGTTTAACGACTTCCAGAATGATTAATTCGCACGTGCCGTAATTGTTACGTCTTTCACCAAGGTACCAGGCTGTGTCACCCCATCTCGGTTGTGTCAATGGCTGAAGCTTCATCTGCGTCTGCTGAAACCTCGCCAGGTGCTGTTGAACCGTGTTGGAGATTGTGCCCATCACCCAGCCGGGTTCGTCATCTTCACTCATCTTGCCCTGCTCTGTCTCTTCATCATCCTCATCTTCCCCATCCTACCCATGGTCTGAACTTGCAAAATCGCTCAGACTGACTCCAATGGCCACCATCATCTTCTCACACATCCTTCAGGGCTCGCAGGTGGTCAATTCCGCATTTTCAGCTTTACCCATGTCATCCTGCTCCTGCCTAATCGCTGCCTCTGCATCGTCAACTCGCTCTCTTGCCACAGTTGTTTCTCACTCATCATGGTTCTCGATCCATTTCTCATTCTCGTCATTGCTTAAGAAGTGTGTTGCTTGTGGTTTCTCGGCCGCATGTTGATTTTTGATTGCAAGCTGCGCAGTGCCCCAAGGGCTCAAAATCTTTCGGCTTCTGAGCCGCTCTTGCCTTCATTCGCTTGATGACATCATGGAGTGGACTGCTTTGTCGATTTGCCGTATTTGCCCGCCAGAAATGGTGAAATGTTCCTTTTTGGAGCATTAACCATTGTAGTTTGTATTGGCTTTGTTATTGGGTGAGATGATGGATGTTGCAAGATATGGACAATATGGAGGCAAGTTGTGTCTTTTATGTCAAGGTTGGAACGTTTGCTCAACTTGAACAAAGCAAAAGCTGCCTTTTGACTGTCAATAAAACGGGAAGAGTTAGGTTAACTGTACAACATCGCTGGATTGTTAGCGTTGGTTTGTTGGTATTATCCTTGGGATTATTTGAGACAAACATCAGCAGACATCCTTTCCCTCGAAGATTGTGCTATGTATATCGGACAATCATGAGATTTCAGCTGTCATACGCCCCAATTCATCTCTGGAAACAAATAAACAACATCGGACCGACTGATTGCAAATCGTGAGAGAGTGGGAAACCCCTGCAATTCGCAGTCACATGCAGCAGGATTCATGTTGAGTATAATATACAAGTTGGCTGCTACTTACTCGATTCTGAGATGGAGCTCACCATATAATCCTCAAGACTTCCCACGTGTTTTCGTTATCATCTTCCTCTCATATTCCACACCGGCAAATCCTGGGTTCACAACCCCCTCAGCCAGGTGGCGAAGGAGCCGAAGCAAGCCCATAGACAGGCTCTTCATTGAATACATCACTGCTTGGCACACAGCGAGACCACAGACACCAGTTAGTCCACTGCGACGCTGCCAATGAAGCCAGTGAAAATATGACCCAGGATACACATTTAAATGTCATCCGTGTGACCAGAAGCAGCAAGAATTATGAGCAGCATGCATTAGGATGTGAGTATATCCATACCATGGTGAACGGCGGTCAATTGACTGAATAGTGTACCGCGGGTGAACACAGAGTGTTAGATGAGCAATGTATAGCCGCTCGTAACGTGTAACATCCTTCGTCGACCGAGGCATTTCTCGGCGAAGTCAATGGAATCAACCATCATGATGTTTCAAGCTCCGGGAATTTTGCAGATGAATTTTGTGTTAGACCGAGTCTTTGTAGAGTACGTCATCACGTGGCTTTGGGTTAGGGCTGGCAGCTACTATATAGGCTACTTGTCATGTTAGACTTAGACTCAATCAATCAATCGTCTCGACAGGTTCGTCACAACAGGGTATGAGACCAGGCGCGACCACGATCCGGACACCATTTTCGACAACTATCAAGTGGAGATAACAGTCGAATCGCGAAGCTTCATTCAAGCGAGGCCGCAGGGTCCTGGATGCGTTTGCGAACGCATCCGGGATCAGGACACACTACGAACTCAGGACGACGATTCCACGATTCAAAGGACTCAGATTCCTCCTCTCAATATAATCTCACACTCAACCGCTTGGAGGCCTGCGATGGCTGCGATGGCCGCGATGGCTGCGATGGCTGCGATGGCTGCGATGGCTGCGATGGCTGCGATGGCTGTGATGGCTGCGATGGCCGCAGTGTTGAGTGCTACGGGTATACGAGATTACGGCAACCGAATGACATGTCAACGGGACATGTTCGGGATGAGTCCGGAGAGCAGTTTGGCAGGAGTTTGGTCCAACATCGTGTCAACACCCTCGGAGGACATCGTGTCAACACCCTCAGAGGAGCTCGGGTCAACACCCTGGGAGGAGCTCGGGTCAATGCCCTCGGAGGAGCTCGGGTCAACACACTCAGCGGAGCTCTGATCAACTCCCTCGGAGGAGTCCGGGTCAACATCAGCATCATCAGGATGTGTTCGAAGCGATTTCGTAACAGGTCATCTGGTGGCAAAGCCAAGCAGATCAACATACAGTATGGTATTTGGATAGTCTATAGGAAGTGGGCGGGTAATGGACCGCGGATACTTGGGAGATGTCGGCAGATCGAAACCCCCGGGGAGCGCGGCGGTTGGTCCGCTACAGTGCGCTGGGTATAGGATTTGGGCAACCCGAGAGACCGGCGGTGGCAATTGTGGCCATGAATCCAAGAAGTCTGTGGACTCTTCCACTGTGAGGACGAGGAAGCTTTGTTAGCTGTACAGTGTGTACCTTCACCCTAAACCTTCAATGACGACAACCCCACCGCCAGCCGGGAGGCTGAGAATGGGGATCCACGATCCACGGGAATATGTTTTATAGGGCTAGCTGAGAGGAAGAGCGACCTACAGAGAAGCGTCTCCAATTGGAATTGCAGCTATGGAGAAGCGTCTCCAATTTTGACACCGACACCGACACCGACACATACTCGACTACACGAGCATCCGCCACCGTACAACAGCTTATGAGCACTTCCTTTCAAAAAGAAATGACGATCACAACTTCCACTTCGTTTGTCGAGTGGAAGTTAACATCGCCACGGAGAAGCGTCTCCAATTTCGACGCGCCACTGTCCAGCAGGTTATGCCAATTTCCACATGATACCGACAGAGACACACCTTCGCATAAGTACGTTCATATCCGCCACCGTACATCTGGTTGTGAACACGTGTGTTTAACAGGGAAACGACGGTATTCCGCTTCGTTTGTCGAGCGGAAGTACACATCGCCACGGAGATGTGCCTACAATTTCGACACCAACAGCACAACCCATGATTGGGACCGAGAGGCTGCGTATGGGAAACAACGACGTTCCAGCTGGGATCGCGATACAACAGGACTGTGTGTCACCTTCGGAGGAGCGGTTGACTGGAAGTCAAGACATTGGAAGCCGACAGCACAATCGACTACCGAGCTTAGGACTCGGCATAGGGTTGATGCCTTCAATGGCATGGGCGGGAGAATGGCCGTTTGGGAGGAGCTCAGGCCATGGCATGGTTTGGCTTCTGTCTTTTGGCTTCTGTCGTCTGTTTGATTTCAGTCTGTTTTTCAATGGCTTAGTGTTTGACGGACATGATAACGCCCTGGAGGAGTGTTAGACCGAGTCTTTGTAGAGTACGTCATCACGTGGCTTTGGGTTAGGGCTGGCAGCTACTAGATAGGCTAGGTGTCATCTTAGACTTAGACTCAATCTATCAATCGTCTCGACAGGTTCGTCACAACATTTCGTTGTAAGCATCCCTATTACTGGATGAAACAGGCTTCAATCAGCATGGAGGAGCCTACGGAAGCATATATGGTCGAGGTAATAGCCAAATCCCATTGTTATAGCAGCTACCAATTTCTTGTGGGCTTTCATAATAACTGCTACTATGGCAAGGCAAGGAGGATGGGTACAGCTGGAACAGTCCGACATGCGCCTCGCCATGATTACGGGCAAAATTGCCCAGGATGTGTTTTAGCGGGCCGCAATACAGGAAATGCAATTCCCGCGAGAGAAAATCTCACCTTGATGTCCAAGAAGAGAAGATGCGGGGTGTTGAGTTTCCGTGGCATGAAATGGTGAAAGGTGCGATAGAAAGACACCCAGCCATGCTTCGTCAGAACCAGACAGACGCAGGCCTTCCTTGCCACAATGGCAACGCAAAGAATCCGCAGACACACCGCGGACGCAAAGCAAAAGGTGAATCTCCACCTGACCGATGCAGACAGCCAACTCCAGAGCCGACGCCACATCAGCCCAGAATGCTCACAGTGCCCAGAACGCCACCTGCACCACCCGGTGACAATGCCGGAGCGTTAGTTTCCCAACTCGTCTATTTCCCGGCCGGAGATATGTATCCACATTCTTCTTTGCCCTGCACTGAATTAGTTACACTTGATGCATATGCCCAGGATAGCCATCACCATACAGATTTTGATCCAGATATGCTGAGTGATGAAGGAACATCCAGTGGTTAGTACACTATCTGCAGTGTGGTAATGCAGCTAACATCCATTTTGAAGGCCAGAGCAGCCAATTGAGCGAACCTGCAAGTGATGACGACCATTGATTGAAAGGAATGGGATTTTGGAATGTATTATTATCTACAATTAGTGGACACTGTAAAGTATATTTTAAAGGATATATTTATATGTATTATTAAAGAACAATGTAGTGATCAAGGAGAAAGTACCTGAAAACAGTTCATAGGCTGCCAGGACAATGTGAATGATAGACTATGCCAAATCAGATAGTGGAATATTGTGGATAGGTGCGTGGCGAAATGAGCGTCAACAGAGCATCACACATCTTATCTCAAGTAAGCCTGGTGATTATAAATTGTCTTCATCATGGTTATACCTAATCGAAGTATTGGCTGTCTTTCTAGGGAAACATTATTGTGACATGCTCCCTACCTCATGTTGAAAATGAACATCAACAGAGCGTGAATGATTCTTGGTCTAGTAAACAAAGTAATTGTAAAGAGATTTAATCACTGTGTAGCATAACCATTGTATTGGCTGCCTATATATGCAAAACAGCAAGCGACACGGTCACTGCCCTATTCTGAAAATGAGCATCAACCGAGCGTCAACGATATTTCACTTTGCATCTTGGGTTATCTAACTGTTGATTTGTGATAGTAATTCATATACGATGTATTGGCAGCCATTTCAGGCAAAACAGTGAGTGCAATGTTCGTTACCCCATCTTGAAAATGAGCTTCAACGGAGCGTTAACGATTTTTAGTCTTCTAAGTCAGGTAATTACAAAGTGATCTGGTAGTGATTAGGCATATTGGATGTTTTGGCTGCATTTATAGGCGAAAAAGAATGCGACAGAGTCATTGCCCCATTCTGAAAATGCACGTCAACCGAGCGTCAATCATTTTTGGCTTTGCATTCAGGGTTATCCAAGTGGCGATTGGTTGCAGACATCCATAAACAAGTTATTAGCCACCTTTAGTGTCAAAAGCAACAGCGGCACGCTTCGTGCCCCATCCTGAGAATGAGTGTCAACAGAGCCTCAATGATGTCTGTTCTTGTATGTTGGGTAATCAAGGCATCACACGGATATATGAGATCATAACCATACTACTGACTGCCTTAGTACTTCTAAATACAGAATACAAAAGACAAAACATTGACTCCAAAATAACCGATGTCACAACACGCAAAGTGATCACAAAGGAATCTCTTGATGTTAATTGACTAATTTTGATCAAATACCATTATCAAACAGCAAAAGCAAGAGCATTATATAAACCTACAAACGGACCCGCTTGACAACCAAGTAACTACCCGCCCAATTCTGAGGGGTTGGGAGATGTCCATTGAACTGTAGCCAAATTGACAGTTCACGTGCAGTGACAACCCGGACCACGTATTTGGCGACTTTTCAGTTCCGACCCAGACCCGGTACTGATGCGGCGGTCCGGAACCATTCCTAACACTACATATGCCATGGATCACAAGCACAATCAAGATTTTCATCCAGATTTGAAGACTGATGAAGGTACATGCTGTGGTTAATATACTATCTGCTGCGTGGTAATGCAGCTGACATCCATTTTGCAGATGACAGCAGCCTATTGAGTTGACCTCACTATGAAGACAAGCATAGATGCAATGGAAAAGGATGTTTTGGCATATTATTATCTACAATTAGCAGACACTTGAAAGTATATTTTAAAGGTTATATAGATATGTATTTTTAAAGAACAATGTAGTGATGAAGGAGAAAGTACATGAAGACGGTACAAAGGCTGCCAAAACACCATTAATGATATACTGTGCCAAATTAAATGATACCATATTGTGGATATGCCCATGGCAAAATGATTGTCAACAGAGCAGCAACAACTGTTGGTCTCGCATCATTGGTAATCTGAGTGGCGATTTGTTGCGGCCATTCATAAATGAAGTATTGGCTGGCTCTACAGGCAAAAGAGAGAGCCATACACTCCCTGCTTTATTCTGGAAATGAGCGTCAACAGAGTGTCAATGAATGTTGGTCTTGTATGTCACGTAATTCAATAGCCATTTGGTCGTTATTATTTATAATCTGAGTTTTGGCTGCCTCTGTAGGGAAATGAGATAGCAGCACACTCCGTGCCATATCATGAAAATGGGCATCGACGGAGCGTCAATGATTTTGGGTCTTTCATGATGGGTACTTGAAGTGCCATGCTTCAGTCATTGTCTATATGCAATGTTTTGAGCATCATTGTAGGCTAAAATGCCCCTGAACTCTTAGTTGCCGGATGGTAAATAAAGGACGTGCTTGCTGTCCAGGAGGCCATCGCGGGAATTCCGCTTGCTGATCTGCCTAGTGAGGCTGCCAATTCCTTCCTAATAGAGGTCTGCGATCATGTGCCACTCAGATTACACAAGATGGGAGACCTGAAATCATTGATGCTCAGTTGACGCTCATTTTCAAGATGGGGCAGTGAGCGTGTCTCTTCCTCTTTAGCCTTTAAAGGAGGCCAATTCCTCGGTTATGACTATCTGCAACCAATCGCCACTCAGATTACCCAACATGCAACACTAAAAATCATTGATGCTATGTTGACGTTCATTTCCAGGATGGGGAAGGGAGCATGTCTCTCCATTTTTTAATTAGAAAGGTGGCCAGTACATCCAAACAGAACAGTGACGTACCATCATTAATATTGTACGATTAACCGTAAGATATCTGAATGCGATCATCAAATAGAATAACCCAAAATACTGAGACGGAGATTGGACCCAACTGGTCTAGCCAAATCCGGTGAAACCTGCAGGTTGATGGGTATGGGTCCGTGTTTGGACCACTAACAAGCAGCCGGTCGGGTATTTGGGTGGGTCTGGAACCAAACCAACCAGTTTTCCCAGTCAGAATCCGGACCGCTGGCAGGTTACCCTGACCCATTGCTAAATCTAGCGCAGGGTCACAGATACTCCAAAAGTTTGCTATCCAATAAGCCAAATATTGGAGCATCCTGAATGCACCTCCATAACTGCAGGTGCTTTCAAAATCACCTGAAAATGCTCTTGCAGAGACTGAGAGCACTACACTTAGCTCCAGGAGGGCCTGGGAGCATCCGCCAGTATTGTAACGGCATGACTGCACGTTACGTGTCCAAGGCCAGATAACAGCAGCTTTATATCATCGGCTCGCCACGAGCCTCTGATCTCTAGCGATGGTCTCACCTCCATCTACCTTACCTTACTTTTATACTATTCTACAATATTGACATCCAGGTTTGCTATCGTATTTACTGATATACCTTCATACGAGGCCATACACGGGCGTATGCCTTTACACTCGTATCGCTCTTGAATATCTGTTATATTCCGCATACTGCGTTTCATGAATCAACCCTTTCCGACCCGTCACGACATCCAAACGTAGCACAATATATCATACAGATTAGGCATCACTGATTGCATCTGCCAAGTGTCTTGAATTGTCTATTGAATTGAGGTCAACAGTAACAGAGACAATTTCGTGTGGATTCCAGAGGACAATTGGCCAGAGACAGGTTGCAACATGGAAGGAGGAGAAATGGTCTGGAATTGACAGCGACAGATTGCGGAAGCAATGAGGCTTGATGAGTACACCCAATCAAGGATAATGGTTGCAGAGACAATTCCAAGTTGATTCCAGAGGCCAAGCAGCACAGAGACTTGTCAGCGACCAAGTCAGTCGCAGTCAATTGCAACAAATCCATCATATGAGAACTCGTACTCTATCCATCGCCGGATCAATGTGATTTGATAGGTTACAGTCCGATTGAGCTAACTGATGATGACAGGGATGATTCCAGCTTCCATACATCCACGAGAGTTGCGTCACTGGCAATGCCAAACCTGGCCCTTCTGCCGAGATTTCTTCAATTCTTGTCCGACAAGCGCAATCACATGCAAACTATCGAGACGACACAGGCCACAATTGAACACCCCAGTGCACATACGATTATATTCCTCTGAGCCTAGCGAACCTGTGAAGAGCAAAATGGGGCACATTCCTTGGGCGAAGTGCACCTATGGAGGATCAGGGCACATTTATGAAATATGCAGGATTTATATTGATCCACATCGCTGATGACAGTCGCAATCACGATTAGCTTCTACAACACTGGATGGCGTCGTTGAGTCGTTGAATCAACTATGATTACTGATATGATTGCCGTTATCATAGGTCTTTCGACAGACGGAGCTCAAGCTAGTGGAGCAGCAATTGCAGATCGTGTGGCAGTTCCGAATGGGAATTACGATTACCCCCGAATGGTTGAAAGTGGCTAGCAGATACAATCCGCGATTACTATTGTCAATTATCACCTTTGTCTCCTGACTGGGAAGCCAAATCGGATTGTGGTGAAAAGAGAGAGCCATCTGCGTCGACTCTAGTCGACTTGGGCATTTGAGGCGATGAAAGCTGGTCATTCACCAACGTGCAAATACCGATATGTGCCCATACAATGGCATCTCAGGAGGGTTTCTAGGAATATGGTGGAGATGTTATTTGGTAGCCGCGAATCTGCAGATCCACGGGGCGACTGGAGGATGGACCATCTGAGCACTCTCAGGAGACCAGAATCCACATGTATTTAAAGCGCAAAGAGGTTCATTTGATGTGTCCTATCCCCACGTGGGAATGGACGTTATATCGTTGTCAGACAGTCCCAATTGGGTGTGACAAGTAAATGATTCTCTGAGAGAGCGGATTCGTACACATGGTGGCAGCCACAGTGGAGACACTGGGAGCAGGAGAAATCGCGTTGACTTGCAAAGGATTCGACTTTGGCTCTGCAACCCCAGGGTGAGCGGAAGAGGTGGCAGTAGACCAGGAAGGCCATCAGGTATACCCCCGGGATGTAGCTGGATCACGGTTAGGGTGGAGGTGGGTTCCGAAGGAGGCGGTGGTGTTGCGGATATTCTAATACTTCGAGCCATTTCCTTTCACGATCTACTGGCCAGTGAGGTGGTTGTTTGGACATTCTTCCTAAGAGTGGGAGTTCGTATAGGGCAGCTGGCCGTGACTGTGGTAAGCATCTCTAGTGATGAGATAGGCACCAGGAACTGGACGTGCGAGCAGAGAGCAGTGGCGGCAGTTGCGGCAGCAGAGTGTACCAACAATAAGGACCATGAATGACGGCTAGCGGCACACCGGGACACGAAGTGAGTAGAGGACATCAGGGCTTGGCTCTTCCATTCGTGAACCATTTTGAATCCGGACTCCTCGATATTTGTCCCAACCGCTCCACAAAATTGACGAATTGAGAATTAAACTTTGCAGATGGCGCCCGCACCACAACAAAGATGGTGCCTACAGATAATGGATGACCTGTCCAGCAATAAACGGAGATTTCGTGGAGGTTCAGTAATGTTAAGGCAGAGACACTCCCACCACTCCAGTGAATTGCAATTGATTTGGAGCCCGGCTACAATTTGCCATATGGGCAGATATACAACTTCTCGGAGTTGAGTTGAGTGGTATTCCTATCATTATATGTAATAAGATCATGTGCTCTAGAAGCCGGATCATGGATTTGGATTTGGACTTAAAGATCCCATGCCATATGGATGGATGAATGAAGGGTGATTTTCTTAAGATGCACAATATATCACCGGATTATGGGACTGCGATGATGAGTCAATGGATGGCGGACATTATGGAGGTTAGTATATATGACCTTTAGAGGGGTTACAGAGCTACAGGAGCAGTCACGGAATGCAGCCCATACATCAACAAACTGAATTTTGGTCACTGAGAGCACGTCAAATCACTGTAGAGTAGTCTAGGAACAACATCATCTTTGGGAACACTGCTGGTGCACCTGGAAATCATAGCTACTACTTATCGTTCAACGATTTTTAAAACTCTTGTATTCAGTTTGTATTCCCATCTATGTAACTATGTATGTATATAGCTACCCGTCTACACATGGTATATCTGGACTGGCTGCAGGCAGTGCTTGAGAGCAATTTGAGGTGCACCTGAAAATGACAATCAAGTGAACTCAGAGATACACTCCGTGGCTGTGATTGAGCGACTTTGGAACTCAACTTGGAGGCTGAGATCGAGTGGACTCAGGGATAGATCATGAGGCCGTGATTGAGCAAGTTGGAAGGAGCACTGGGAGGCCGTGATTGAACTAGTGTGGAGATGGACGTGGAGGCCATGGTCGAGTTACTTTCGAGATGCACACCAAGGCTGTGATCGAGCGAGTTTGGAGATGCACTTGCAGGCTACAACCCCGCGAGTTTAGGGACATGTTGGAGGTGGTCGATCTGGAGGCGGTCGATGGGAGGAGTGCTGGGTCCTGAGACTCTATTAATCGGTTAGTTGACTCGAAACTGTGGTAATGTGATGAGGTGACTTTACAATTGAAGCTCTAATGGAGAGCTGGCTATTGGCAGTCGATCTGTAGGGAAGCACGCCAGAAGCTGAAGCAACATTCATGGATCAACTGGCAATTGTGAGAATGAAGGGACCACAGACAATCTTAATTGTATGCTGTATGCGGTTCATGATTCCCTTGGTGTATGCTATACAAGGTATATGCTGCGCTTGGTGCATGCTGCACTCGGTGTAATGCTGTACCCAGTGTTAACTCATGATCACAGAATGGAGAGATCAAGAGGGGTGACTTAACTTTGTGTTCTGCGATGATCGTAGAGGAGTAGAGGAGATAGAGAGAGATTGGAGATGAAGTCGAGACCACTATGTAGGATACAAGCGGATGTGTGGAATCAGGAGTACAACTTGCCTGATTGGGTTTAGAAGACCTCATGCTGGTGTTATGACCCGCCGGTTTGGCACTTGTACCATCTGTATCAGGGATGGTAAATTGACTCACACACCAGATTCTCTCTCGTCCTAATTTCTCATAATGATTTCCCCTATCTCCTCTCATCTGTCTCTTTCTTGTCCTCAACTCTACACACGAAGTTAAGTCATCCCACTCTATCTCTCCATTCCATGATCATGAGTTAACACTGAGTACAGCATACACCGAGTACAATATACACTGAGTACTGCATCTGTCTCCCGCTCACTGCCAGTCTCTCATCTCTCGGCCGATGTTGTAATCAACACTCAACATTCCCACAATTACGAGTTAACCAATGAATAGAGTCTCAGCTCCCATTGCGCCTCCCTCCCAATCTGCCGCCTCTAGATCGACCGCCTCCAAGTACTCCTCCAATCTTGATCAATCAAGTCCTCCAAGTGTTTCCCGCAACACACTCAATCATGGCCTCCAAGTGCATCTCTGAGTTCACTCGATCTCAGCCTCCAAGTGCATGTCCAAACTCGCTCGATCACTGCCTCCAAGTGCATCTCCACACTCTTGATCACGGCCTCCGAGTGAATCTGCAAACTGCTGATCACAGAATCCGAATGCATCTCTGAGTTCACTCCATCTCGGCCTCCAAGCACATCTCTGAGTTCACTTCTTCTTGGTATCCAAGTGCATCTATAAACTTGATTGATCACGGCCTGTAAATACATCGTGAGGGAACCATGGCGGGGGTACGGAGACACAATGGTAACGGAGGTGAACTGAGCGATGTGGAGTCTATACTCGGGTGACACTCGTGTACATAGACATCATCTCATGTTCATCTCATCTTATCATACAACAAAATACATGGTCTATCTTTCCCACCTCTTGTGGGATATCTTGGATCCACGCAATTGCGTGGATCCTCACAGCCCGGTCATATAATATCTTTCACCAACTTCCTACAGTGCTAGAGCCAGAACCGCTCTTTCTGACAATGTCTGCGTGGATGTCGCGAGAGGTGCAGCGGAGCGTTGATTGTGGACTCTCTCTCTTCTTGCTTTGTTGTTTCACCACAATGGCCTCCAAATGGTGCATCTCTAAGTTTTCTCAATGGGGGTCTCCAGGAGCTCCTCCGATTATGCTCGACTACCATCTGCGGCCAGATTGACCATATGTATATATAGAGAGAGATTTGAATAATGCAGGCCATATTATGATGTAGCGAATCTTGTGACTGTAACAAAGACGAATAAGATAGACGAACTTCCTTGCGGTTATGGAACTCTAAGAACCGCTGGTGTGAGAATACGGCATCAAGTTTCCCGCAGAGCAGCGCAGTGGTCTGACCTGCTCTCGTAGTCTCCCGCAGACCCTCGCAGAGGTCTCAGCTAATCCAAAATTTGAAAATCGTATAAGTCAAATCTCGTAGCATCCTGAATTCAACTCCATAAATGCAGGGGCCCTCAGGAGCACCTGAGAATGCTCTTGCAGAGTCTGAGAGCACTTTGCTTAGCTCCAGGGGGGCCTGGGAGCAGTTGGAAGTGCTGAGAAGCACTGGTGAGGTCAACCGGAGTGTCTGGGAGGTTTTCGGGTGGCCTCCGAACCGATTTACATTTTGCTCATGTATGAGTGCGATTACGCACAGGGTGGAAACGAATGCCCTGAACCCACGTGAGTACAGCCGAAGATGGATCGTGGCCCGAAATGAATTGCGGCCGCAGATGGAACACGGCCAGCGAGGGATTCTGGCCGGAGATAAATCACAAAAGATGGATCCTGTCCAGAGATGCATCGTGGCACGATTTGGATCGCGCCGGCTATGGATGGATGACCGGAGGTGAACGACAGGAGATGGATCACGGGAGTTGGATGACAATCAATTTTCTTTCGTATATTATGGTATGAAGTTACAATCGAGCAGAGATTTGCCAACATACGGTGTTCCGGCTGCAGGGCTCTACTGTGTACGATGCTGAGCACTCCCCAGAGCACTATTCAGAGCACAATTCAGAGATACCGAATCAAGCACCTACATACCCGGGTTCCGATGCTAAATAAGATCCCGAATCAGATTCCGACCCCCGCACGTTCAATGTCGATACCGCACATGCCGTACCAGATTTGCCTTTGGCGGAGCCACGAACCCTACGGAGGGGTATGACAGTGCTGGAATCGCAACAACCCCTACCACAAACATTTACCGTACTGGAAGTGCAGAAACAAAGCCCTGTGAAACTCATTTTTAAAAATGGAAGGCTGGCAGGGGCAAGTGCACATGGAGAAGAAGCAACAATTGTACTCTGAGAGCGGCGAAATCGCACGCAGGGAAGTGATGGCAAACACACCTGCAGATGAATCGAGAAGACTCCCGAGATTCATAGCTGCTACTGGAAACCGACTTCTGAATCATATCCAGCCATTCATTATGGTACCTGAAGAAGCGGTAATGGATTAGTCGTTGGCTGAGCTACAAGGTACACAAGGAGAATGACTGTACCAGACTTAGAAATGACCCCTCCCGCATGCAATTAATGTACCGGAAGTGCTGGGAGGACGCACCTTGGAGCGCACATACTGGCAGAGAATCGCAGCTGGAGATTAGTCGATCAACGTTCCTTGGAAGAGATCACTCAGAGAGTCAACAAGCGTATGTGGAGAAGAGTCAAGCAGTGATTCTGGAGATGAAACGACAAGTGAGCTCAGAAAACGACGATGTTGATACCCAGACATGTGACAGGTAGCACACCTGGAGAAGAACCAGAAAGCATACCCGGAGGAAAGCTGGTGAGCAAAAACAGTCATTCGGGATTATGAGCACACTGAGCGCAGGGCGGATGTCAAGTGTACCCACAAGTGCACCGACTTGGAGGATGATCAGTGCGACTGCCATAGCACCGGAGACATGATGAGAAGATCAAGTTCGCTTGATTCGTGCCAAATTAGAGCAAAAATGGCTAGCGAAGCAGTTTTGAAAGACATACAGTACAACTGCTTTATATCAACAGAAGCAGTTGTAAATGAGACCGAAAATCATTTCCGAATGTACCAAATTGTCAACCAAACAGCATCATGAGGGTCACCGAAAGGCATTGCAACAGTCACTGAACGGCATTGTGAGAGACACTCACCAAATGGAATCGAGAGACTGTGGAGACAACTACAAAAGATGATTACTGGATTCCATTGAATGGAGGGCGCAGGAACATAGGATTATTGGGAGCCCTATTGACCAATGGCACCGACTGCGATGTTTACCAAATGACTTACCGAAATGAATGCCGAACGACTATATTGCAGGCCTATAAGCCTGCTTGGCCAATGCTGAAGAAGTATGAATATAACTACTGACAGGCACCGCATCAGAGCCACCGGCTGCACAGGATGATCTAAGATACATCATGACTGGCCGACTGAGCTATGCACATGGGCTCGGGAGAGCGGAAACCCGCCTGACTATATGTGGTATGAATGTCCACATCATGAGAAGCTTACGAGATAGATACAAGGTCACATATGCTTGACCATCACCGACAGCTATAATACCGAGATCAGAAGTTACAATCCACCCTGAGAAATCAATCCTGCTTCATCCGTGCAGACTGAGCGAGAATGACTACTGAAGCAGTCTCCAATGCTGCAACAATGATCACTGATGGGCGATAATGATCACTGATGGGCGATAATGATCACTGATGGGCGATAATGATCACTGATGGGTGATAATGATCACTGATGGGCGATAATGATCACTGATGGGCAGGGCCTACAGAGTTCACGCGGAATTGGAAGAGCTTATGTGCGAGCGCGATTTGAAGTTTAGTGAGTGTGACCGGCAACTGGAATGCTTTCAAGTTAGTTATACCGATGCAATGGCCAGTGGCGATGGTGATGGCGATGGCGATGATGAGCAAGGAGCCGAAGTCACCATCGATGTCGCTGAGTCAAGAGGAGGCTCGTACTATGATTGGGGATTTCACCGAGATTACTGAGTCCAATTCCGACAATGACCGACACTTGGTACAAGTCACGAGTGCGAGATTGGATTGTCTGACACCGGACATTCCACATGTTGAGATATGGAGGACCGTGTCACTTTGGATGTTCCTTTTGTCTCTTCTCTTTACTTCTTTACTTCATTGGATGCTGGCCCAGCACAAATGGCGTCGGAAAGGGTTTTTACCACCTCTGGAGATAAGTCAAGTGGAGGTGGAGTTTCCCCGTGCACTGGATCCACTGAATGGCTACCTAATGGTACTAATTGGTTGTGGGACATATGGGTTGGTACGTTCGCGTATGTTGAACGGTTGATTCATTGTTGCCTTTCCTACGCTTGTCCAGGTTTATTCAGCCCAGGAGGTCTACAGCTAAAGAGGGGATGATGTAAAGACATGGCTGCATGTGACGTGTCCGGGGCCGGGTAACATGCGCATCATATACCTGGCTCCCCATGAGCCTTAGATCTCTAGCGATAATCTTACCTTAATTACCTTAGCCTACCTTAGTACTACTCTACAATATTGACATCCACATTTGCAACCGTATCAACTGATATGCCTTCATATGAGGCTATTCACTGGCATACACCTGTTCAAGTATTAGGAAGCACTAGTGAGGTTGACCAGAGTAGTTGGGAGGTTTCCGTATTGCTTCCGGACCGATTTAAATTTTGCTGATGTTGTCACCAGAAATACTTTACATATTTTGCCAAGATCTTTCAGTCACCAGATGTATCAATGGTTGATTGGAATAGGTCTTGAACTATGTCATTGTATTCCAGAGTGTCTGAATGCTACAGGCCTTCACACAATCTTGAAACCCAATTATAAATACAGATAATTCTTTTTTAAAAGCCCTGTGGTCATTTGCATTGATTTTATCAATCTCACTCTTTGGATGACCAGTGAGTGGCATTCACTGTATCAAAAATATTCCAGGTGATGGTGATAGTCTCAGAGAAAGATAACGTGAACTGAAATTCTGTATATCTTCTGAACATCATATTCGATGCCAAGTAGTATTTTGCTATCTTTGAGTTATACATTTGTATGAGTTTGTTAGTGAATGTGGTTCTGGTGGTAGTTGTATCAATTCCAACCTCCCACAATATATATTTGTGGAGATGTTGAAATGATATATTAAATAGGTCACATTTCACCATTGTCAGCTAATTGACATTGTAATCCAATTACTGTTGTGCCATCTGTCAACAAACATCTTACTATTAGATTGCTACTTCTCAGAGTCTGTCAAGATCAAGCTGAATTAGTCAACATTGTATTATAAAAACCTTTTCAGCCTTATATATATGGATGTCTATTACAGAAGGACTTTTAAACATTATTTATCTCTGTTTCTAAGTCAACTTCATTATCAAATATTTATCCCCTTTGGTCTTTGGAAATCTCTGCATTTTTTGTCCTTCAAATGAACAATCCTGTATTGATTCTGCTTGACTATATTGCCTAGTAAATGAAGGGATAAATCCAAGAGATTTTGTTGGCTAACATGCCAAGAGAATTCACACAATACTCACTCTTGTACCATTACCATTTCACCAGAGACTGTTTCTGCTGTCCTATTCCTGTGATTATTGGGGTAGACCCAAATTGGAGACAGTTCACCGCCAGTCATCTAATTATTCTGCAGATTACCTTTCCCCACAAGGTGTCATATTTCAATGCATTGAAAGGTTTAGAGAAGCTCTACAAGCCCAGATAGAATGAAAGAAATGTTATTGAATTCTCAAACTGATGTTTGCCATTTCTTGCTTTCAGGTATTTAAGCAGCTAGTTCAATAAATCTTTAACTGATTTCAATGGCAGCTTAGGCTATTTGTCAACTTCATCAGCAAAATGTAAAACGGTCTGGAAGCAACATGGAATCCTCCCAGACGCTGCGGGCAACCTCACCAGTCCTTCTAAGTACTCCTAGATGCTCCCAGACCCCCCTGGAGGTAAACAAAGTGCTCTCAGACACTGCATGAGTAATCTCAGGTGCTCCTGAAAGCACCTGAGGTTATGGAGGTGCATCCAAGATGCTACGAGATTTGACTTATAGGAAAGTCACATGTTGGAGCTCCTGAGTCCTCTGCGCAGTGGTGCCGCAGTCTTGGTGGCGTAGTCGCGCAGCAGTGATTCTTACATAACCACACGGCATTTTGTCATATTATAATCTTTGCTATAGTCACATGATTCCCTACATCATAATATGGCATGCATCATTTATGTCTCTCTATATATATTCATTTGGTCAATCTGGCCGCAGATGGTAGTCGAGCATAATTCAATGAGCACCAGGACATTCCCATGGACAACTTGGTGATGCACCACTTGGAGGCCGTTGTGGTGAAATGATGCAGCCAGAAGCCAGAGAGCCCACCATCAACACTCTGCTGCATCCTCTCGTGATATCCAAACAGAATACATGAGAAAGAGCTGTTCTGGTTGCAAGAGCCTGCGGATTGGGTGAGAAGATATGATACCACCCGGAATTGAAGATCCCATAAACCTCGGACTGAGCAGGTGAGACTGAAAGTTGGGAAAGATTGCATCTGTATTTTCATTGTATGATAAGATGAGATGGAAATGAGATGATGTCTATCTACTCTGGGGTCTGCCAAATATATACTCCCCATCACTCATTCCATCTCTGACACCCCTGTATCTCTGTACACCTGCCGTCACTACTTGAGGATGTACATGGAGGCCATGATCGAGTGTGTTTGGAGATGCATTTAGGGACTGAAATAGAGTTACCTCAGAGATGAACTTGGAGGCCACAAACGAGAGAGATTGGAGATGCACTTGGAGGTCGGGATCGAGTGAACTCAGAGATACACTTGGAAGCACTTGTTGAGCATGTTCAGAGATACACCTGGAGGCCATGATCTATCAAGATTGGAGGAGTACTTGGCCGTGGGTGATCTGGAGGCGATTGATCTGATGGCGGTCAATCTGCAGGCAGTGAATCTGGACGCAAGAAATCTGGAGGGGGCCAATCTGGAGGTAGTACATCGGGAGGTATGTCCGATGGAAGCTGAGAATCTATTCAGTGGTTAACTCATGATTGCGGGAATGTAGAAAATTGAAAACACCAAGGTCTGCTGAGAGCGGAGAGACTGGCTGGGAGTGGATGACAATCGATCATGGAATGATGCAGTACTCGGTGTATGCTTTACTCAGTTGTAACTCATGCCAATGGCATGCAGAGATAGAGAAGGATGACTCAACTTTGTGTTCTTAGATGATGGTAGAGTTGAGAATGACAAAGAGAGAGATAAGAGGAGATGGAGGATATCCACATCAGAAACTGGGACTGTGGGGAATTTCGTGTGCGAGTCAATGCACCATTTTCAATATGGCAGGTATGAGTCCCGATCTGGGGCATAACACCACTGATACGAGGTCTTCTAAACCCAATCAGGCAAGTGGTACTACTCATGTCTTCTATCCGCTCATATAATCCATATCATTCTCATCTTCTTCCCACATTGATGTCTGTCTCTTCCACAACTCTACCATCATCGCAGAACTCAATGTTAAGTCATCCCTCTCTATCTCTCTATGCCATGATCATGAGTTAACACCGAGTACAGCATACACCAAGTACAGCGTACACCAAGTACAGCATACACCAAGTACAGCATACGCCGAGTACAGCATCCACCCAAGATTGTTTGTCTTCCCTTCATTCTCAGAATGATGAGTTGATTCCTGAATGTCGCTTCAGCTTCCTGCCTGCCTCCATACATGATCAACCACCATCAGCCAGCTCTCCATGAGAGCTCAAATGTAAAGTCACGGTGGTGCATTCCCATGGTTGCGAGTTCACTATCTGACGAACAGAGTCTCAACACCTTGCGCGCCATCCATCGATCGCCTTCAAGTACTCCCCCAATTTAGCTCAATTATGGCCTCCAAGTGTATCTCCAAACTAGCTTGATCATGGCCTCCAAGTGTATGCTCAACCTCGCTCAATCGTGTCCTCTAAGTGCATCTCCAGACTTGCTTGTCCGTTGCCTGCAAGTTTCCACAATCATGACCTCCAAGTGCATCTCCACCATCAGCAAAATGTATTTTAGTCACTGGGAGCCTCCAGGAGTATCTGAGAGGATGTGGAGTGTAAACTTAGAAGCATCAATTTCAGGAGTGTATCAGACCCTAGGAGGGCAATCCGGCTGGCTGTGGGAGTAACTGGGATCTCTGATGACTGGTCCAGGAGTACAATGGGAGTGATTGTGATAAGTTCGGGACCACAGCGGAGAGCCGGAGAGACCTTTGGGTCCTCATGGGATTGTCGCCGAAACAAGGTGGGAATCACAAGCACACTCTGATAGATGCCTGGGTTCTTATGTACATTTATTCAGTGGACTGCAGGCATGATCTGAGACTCTCTGGATGTACATGAGTAATTGATTTCCCTCACCACCGAATCTGATGCATGGATTATTTTTCATTATCTCTCCTGAATCATACTCGCTATCATTTGCTGCAACATGGCATTTCTTGCCTCGCTAGGTTGAGGAACCAAAGTAAAAGGTGAGTGATACAATCATAAACGCCGGTACACTGAAACAAAATCCTGATTATGTGATCGAATCATGTCAATCAAACATAGTGTCGATGTCCTCCACTACTTCTTCCGTCTCATCAGGGCCACCAAAAGCAGGAACACACAATTCATCAATGGCGCAAAGATGCTGGAGGTGCTCGTTGCATTTGCTGATTATTCATACCTGGCGAGTGGATGAAACTGAATTCCAATGTCGTTTGGCTTGATTTGTGATATCTAACAAAGGTGAAATGAGATGGTAGCTAGCTGCAAATCTGAATGGGCAATTCAAAGGCAATGATTATTTGGATGAAAACGGGGAGCAACCACCAGGATAACAGAAGGGCCAGATGGGGAGTGCTGTGTGGAAAAGAGGAGTACACAGAAGGTGTTGAAGGAGCGCAGAATGAAAAGAGCGCCAAATCTAGGCTGAGGAGCGCAAAAGAGAATTGAGAAGCGCCCATATGAGCCAAAGAGCACCGAAAAGCGGGGAGGGTGGGTCTGTGTGGGATATGGATTGCTGAATTCAATATAAGAGCAACAATCCAGACCAAGGTACACTGATGGGAATTGAGGAGCACAGAAAGGGGGGAACTGACTGCGGAATGAAATAGGAGAGGGTCAACCTAGGCTGAGGAGAGCCGACGGGAATGGAGGAGCACCAATCCTTGTGCAGCTGCACTGCAGGGGGGTATCGGGCGCCCCACTCATGTCTAATTGATGAGTGCAGTGGCTTCCGTAGTAAACTTTATCACAGGGGATGGGCAAAATATTCCTTGATATTCATCTTGAGAAAACATTACTGTGGCCTTCTTTCCACTGGCATATTCAGACAGTGCTCAATGAATAGCTGCAGCTGCTAGGGCTAAATTCTGCGTAGTGAGAGGTTGGAAATACTGTGATGTCATAGGCTGGCGCCCCAAGCTTTTAGCGGTGAAGAGAAATTGGTGGTAAAGTTGGTCATGCACTTCCATTCGGGTGAACCATTATATCTTATCATCAGTGACTTTGGAGAGCTATGCATCGTCAAACAGGTGCTCCTTAACCTGGATCCGAAGCTCAGTATTACAGTGCAAATCCAACTGGTAACTACAGACCACAGTTCAACGTGCCCAATCTGCCAACCATCCTAGAATGGTTCTTATCTTCAGCTTTAACTATGGCTACTTGGGAGTGTAGTCAATATCCGAAATCTGATAAAGGAGCATTAAACAGAATCCAAGACTGACAGCATCTTGTGTTTGCAGATCTATTTTGAGAGATGGACTGCCAGGCAATTGACATGCAGATGGCATACCTACAGGAGAATCTGCTAATGCCCGCTGACTATCCTGAGCTTCAATGGCTAGTATCCAAGCTACTTCATATCGAGTACTTGTCATTGGATATTATTGGCCAAGGACTCTTTGTGAAAACCATTGCCTCCATGAACCTTTTCGCTACCTCTAAGTTTTGTTTTTATCAAAAAGGAGAGCATATTGAATAAAAGTAGCCTATTGGTGTTGGCGAACATTGTGATCTGCACTAGCCTTGGATTGTGGAACATCCTGGTCTCCACTAGACATGTGGAGTGGCAGCGCCTGGGTGGAAGCTGCATGGTCAGACTTGGATAATTTGTTCCAGAGGGCTGACTTTAGGTGTTTCAGCAGTAGTAGTGGCATTTCCCCAGCTGAATTTCATGAATGTGGAAGCAGAGGTCGTGCAATGACAGGATCGGCATGGCTCCATTTTTTTGGCGGTGGAACACTTGTAGTTAGTAGCGACTTGACCTGGCGTACCTGGCCTAGAAGCAGGACCACCTGATGCTGATCAAAATCCTCTTCTTGGATGTCAGACGATCTGGTGGACTCTCTGGGGTCTTCACTTTTGTCCTCACTAAGCTGCAGATCGGTATAGTCATCCTGCTTTATTGATGAAATCGGGGACTTTAGTCATCCGTAACACACTGTACAAAGGAAGATAATTGGAAGGGAAACATTTGATGGACAATGAAGATTGGCTGCTTTCTTGAATGCAAGTGCTCTCTCAAGGTGTGCTTCTTGATTCTTCTGTGCATAGTGATTCCTCACCTGTCTGGGCGTAGGTTCCATTTGTGGTAATGAAGATACAAAGTTGGGGAATATGGGAAAGAATGTATAAGCAGCAAATATAAGATTATGGGCAATAGAAGATCTGGAAAAATGGAGCAAGAAGTTGCACATGGTCGAGGAGGATGTAATTCGATGCGCGCATTGAAGGCTTCTGGAGAGTTGACTTCTGGGGTTCATTTTTATATTGAGGATGGCAGTCCAGAGTTGCGACATAGAATGTTGTCAGGTGGGCTGGAATAGATGGATTCCTTGCCAGGTGTGCCAGAAAAGATGGATTCCTAATGCCGAATGTTAGCAACTCCTATCAGCACTCTGTATAGATGCAGGAATTAGAGGTTGGCTAAAGCCAATGCACATAGAACAAGATGCACCGGAACAAAACTCGCAACCTTCTATAACACTCGATGCTGGCCAAATGGAGCACTGAGAACCTGAATCAAAACATGTGAACCAGTATATGACTCTCTAAACGTAGTAATTATGTGTGAATGTTTGAGCATTTGAGGTGACCGCATGATATAGAATTGGTGCAGCATTTACAATCTGCAGAACTCGCAAGATTTGCGAACTTGAGAGTGACAGCTGAGTGGCAATGGTTCACACTGAGTGTGTTATCGATCAAGGATAAATATTAATCTCCGTATGTGGTATATCCGCCGGAAGGATACACCTATTTTCAAGATATTCCATTTTATTAGTATTCTTCAGCTAGGTTAGTGGTAGATAATGCAATATCATAAGCAAATCTTACCTATCATGTGATCATCTGGGCGGTGTCTGCAGAATATCCTTCACAACAATATTGCAGTTAATGGAGGAGAGAGAGAATTTGGTATAGAAAGGAGAAATACAGGCGCAGAGAAAGAATGGTAAGTTAGCATAGACGATTCAGGGGTAATCATATTGATTCAAGCACTTGGCGATGCCAAGATTTCTAACAAATGGGTCATGAATACTCACTCACATTTTGATTTTGTGCCTACTATCTAGTATGTTGCACACCATTAAATCACATATTCATTGTGAGTCTCACCGCTACAATGTTGACTTCAATTCATGTTGCGGTAAGAAAGCTATATGCTACAATGGTATGAATGCATAGTGAGACTTCATCTCACAGAGCGCAGAGGACCTATGATTGAATGCATACGATTCTGGAAATTGAGGTGCACCAAAGTTTAAATGGTCATGCTTGTATTCAATGCCTGGAGATTGCAAGCTTGCCTTACTCTGACGGTTAATTGCAGTCTCCGAAGCTGTGGGGTGTTAATTTGAGCTTTCAAGTTTTTCTGTCTTCGAACTTCACTGTTGATGAACATCGGTGAAAATAATCAACATTCAGATGCGAGTTTAATAGCCCAAACATACAAGTTAGTCAGAATCGAGTTATGTCAGGATTCAAAGCATTGAGAACTTAGACCTCTTTGAGTAGGTGCGCCAAATGGGGGAGCAGGAGTTGCCGGCTATCTTGTAGAGTCGCTGAACAGAATCTGCCTTTTGAGATTCTCACTCTGAAGCTCCAGCTGTTTTGACAGAGCCCAAACATGCAGAAGCTATTTTAGGATTTCAAAGCATAAGTCCAGGCTGATTACTTAGTCAATATTGAGTTAAGTGGGGTTACTGATTGGCCAGGTCTGTGCATTTATGGTTTAGTTGTACAGGGCGACCTTCCTCCAAAAAACAAGTTGACAAAGAGCTGACAGTTCAAGGCATTTGAGCGGCGGCAGTCACTATCACAATCAGGCCTGGCAGGATATAGTAGCGCAGGCCGACACGGATGAGCCCCCTGCACCTAACTATGAGGTGTCTTGATAGATGACAATCTGTGTGCACTGTGTCCGCTGATTCAAACTCGAAGAAAACATTATGAGAATGAAGGATACTTCAATATACACTGCACTACAGACTGGGATACATGCACTTCGGTGGTGTATATGTCGCACACCAGGTGTGCCTTATCCGGAACCATACATCCATATTGAGTCACACCTTGCCAAAGTTGTCTTTATACAAATCCAAGAACCTCATTCTCAACTGGATTGCAGATCTCAGTTGTGCCAGAACTTCATTCATAGGCCAGGAAATACCTGGTAGCAATAGCCACAGCTAAGCCATGAATACCTGAGCCATGTCTCATATTCCGACAGAAGTACTCAATATTGCCTAGGCTGACTTTATTGCTAAATGGGATGGGTAAATATGCTGTGCTGGATCTGTCATAACAATATGTCTAGGATTCTCCGGTGCACCAGAACTTCGATCATAGGCAAGCAAAAGTCGTGGCTTTACCACCAATACGTGAGCCTGTGTCCCAGATTCCGACAAATGTACTCAATATTGCCCAGACTGACTGTATTGACACTGGGATTGGGAAATATGTGGTGATCAATGGGGCATATGGATATGATATCAAGTGTTTCCAGTGCCCCTGAACGTTGATCATATGCCTGAAAACGGTGTGGCTTTGCCACCACATAGCGAGCCGTGTCTCATATTCTAACCGGAGTACTCAATATCGCCTAGAGTGTCTCAGTACCATACGGGATTGGCAAATGTGCTGTGCTGGAGCTGTCATAACGTGACTCAAGATGTACGCTGAGCATTTTCCATTACACCTGAATTTCGATAATATGCCAGTAAAAGCTGCGGCTCTGCCACAGATTGGTGAGCCATGTTTCATATTTTGCCCGAAGTACTCAATATTGCCAAGAGTTTCTCAGTGCCAGATGGGATTGGCAAATGTGCTGTGCTGGAGCTGTCATAACGCGACTCAAGACATATGCTGAGGATTCGCCGGTGCACCTAAATTTCAATCATACGACAGTAAATGCTGTGGCATTGCTACGAATCCGTGAGCCGGTGTCTCATAATCTGACACAGCAACTCAATATCGCCTCGCATGATGCTACTACCAAATGGTATTGCCAAATGTACAGGGTTTGATCTTTGGTCACGAGACTCATGACAGATCCCGAAGATTCCCCAGTGTACCTGAAAGTGGTTCAATGTTGCTTTTTTCATTGCTTTGACTTTGTAATGTGTACGTGGCCTCAGGCTCCTGGTGCACCACAAATTTCCAACTGACAGAGCATTTGAAGCCCTTTGCAGCATCATGCTCGATAATCAACTTATGCCATATATCGTGAGATAGGCCAGCCGGGAACATGTAATGTGGCTTATCAATTTACTTCATCTCATATTCATCATTACTAATAATCAAGAACGCCAATGAAATCCCCCTCTAACAATTCCAACATCAGATCTTTGATTGACCTCAAAATCACAGAGAGAAAGGATGTATCTCTGCAGTATAGTGTGCCTTACAAATGACCTTTTTGACTATTTGTATCAGTTAGGATTATGTTGGTTGACTGTCTAAAGGGGTGTACCTTGATGAATTGTCCTCACAATCTAAGATAATGGTGCATCAGACTACAATATGTCTTCATTCTCTGTCAGCAGCTTTGTATGGTCCTCAGGAGACTTCAGCATCCGGTGAGTAATCTTCGTCAAGATGTTCGGTCCACTCATCGAGCCGTGTTGGACTCTCATTTGCAGCACTGCAGAGTGTTGGTGGAGATCAATTGCATGGTTATCATAGCCACCAGGACCCGTATCCAGTAACCATGTGTGTGGTACTCTGTTTCGCCCCAGCCGGACAACTCGTGCAAATGCCTGCCACTGCTCATTCAATAACCTGAACTTCCAAGCTTTTACTGCATTGTATGCTGCTGTAAGATTTAGGCCTGTCCTGGCCACTTTGGGTGTACTTAAGAATAATGAGGGATTTCGTGAATCCTGGAATTCAAGTTGCATTTCTGTACATTCATCATTGCCCATTTCTGCATACATGTGGATTATATCCAAACAATCCATATAATGCTTGGTTAGCCACCTCATCATATGACAAACTTCGCCAGCGAGAAGACACACTAGCACCGCCATTTCTGGAGGTGGTGTGCCACGGAGTGCATTTTCATTTCTTTCTTGATTCGGAAGGAGCACCACGGTTGATTTGTCGTCGCGGTCAGGTTCTGGATACTTCGCAGGTTTGTTGACAAGCATTCACAGAAATGTCTCTCGTCGCCGTTGGGAAATTGGAGAATCCAGGCAAGTATTGAGTGCACATTCATCAGACCATTATCAAGAGACGTCATTTCAATCCTCTGTGTCTCCCAACACTAACAAGAAACACGCTACCCACCATCAATGAACTCTCCATGCTCCTGAAGCACCCCATCATGCGTATTTGTCCACAAGAGTCTTCAGTTTTGCTTGGGAGTCTTCACTCCACTCAAGATTAATGACGTGTGCAATCTTCTTCAGTATCCAAAAAAGTTGTATTCCATTGGCTAGTACCGATTCCGACCACTTCCTTATTGTTCAAACTTTGCAATCTGCATCATCTGGTACACGACATCGTGCTGAGCGTCTTCGTCTTCGGACCAGAAAGCATGCATCAATCTCTTCACTGCGCAATACAATACTTGCGCATAGTGCTATTCTATCACAGTATCATCCTCTGGATCGTCAGGCAGACCTGGACAAAGCCACATTGTCTGATAACACCAGTCATAGAGTGAATGGGATACCGTTGTACCTGTGATGTGAAGTTTCAATCTAGTTGTCGCATTAAACACAATTTGCCAGCCCCCGCTGTTCGTAGTCTTGTACTGATAGGACTCAACAACAATCCCAAAACTCCATGCACAGTAGGAGAGTTGGCTGTTGCTTGATGGTTTCGCTCTGCATGTTAAGGTATCATATGACACAAGGTGGCCACTCCATCAGGTATCCAGCTCATCAATACTGGTGTTCAGATCCTCATGGGTAAGAATCGTAGTTTCTGCATACAACAAGTTGACAAGTTTGAAATTGGTTCTATGTGTCATCACGTCAATGACAGTCTTGAAGGTCTCGGCCACTCTGGGCATTGTAACCACCAGGATTGGTTCAATGGCTGATACATGTGCTTGATATCCGTGAGGTGGTGTTGTCTGGATCTCCAACCGGCAGCAGGGCACAGAATTCAATTTCTGGACCAGATACAACACCCGTGCTTCACCAACAATGCTGGGAAAGTCATTGTGCACCACAATCATCTACTTTTGAAGGGTATTCCCCAACACAATGGACATTAGCAACCCCATTACTGTGTTCTCAGTCACCAATTTGCAAATCATTGCTGTTGCAACGGAGGTGAAAGTCTTTTCAAGACCCATTTCATCGGCCCCCAGTGTTCCTTGCATATCAGCATCCCAAACCCATCTCCTCACAATGGACCAGATTCCCCAAAGCTGGAGTGCCACAAACTTTGTTCCGGGCAGGCCTGGAATTGAATACATTTGCCATGGAACACGGTCATCTGTGGATTGGATAATAGGATGGGCATTGAGCAGCCGGACTGCCGCATCAAGACACTTGTGTTCGAATTCGTTGTTGATTATACTGAGAACTGTATTCAATATGGAGCTGGGATTTGCTGGATCGAGGACCTCCTCACCATCCTCCACATGCTCCTGAACATCCTTTGCACTGTTGTCTGTAGTCTTTTCGTCCCTAATGATATCTTTCAGTTGCTCGGATATAAGCTGGGCAGATGGGCTCATTTTCTGGCACTTGTGAAATTCGTCGCAAAGATAGGTATGGCACAGACAAGCAACCATTGGAACGAATATATATGGATGCAATACAATCGATTCTATTGTTTCAATCAGAACTTACATTAATCCAAGTATCATTCTCTTGCCCACCATCCACCTCTTTCACCCTCTTCACAACCTTCCAAAGTCTATGTATAATGATTAGCAGGTGGGCACATCTAGCCTTAATACAGCTATCAGCGATTACCTTCACTGGTCTAAGTACATGATTGGCAATCTCCTTCGCTTGAGCAATCTTCATTTCGACCAAAAATATTTTTGGATTATGTCCAAGTTTCAACTTCAATGAATTTCAATGGCAACATTTGTACGAAATCTGGCAATATATGGGGTCAATAATTATTTGCCCGTTTGTAAATGATGCCATATGCTCTTTTTCCAATTAGTCCGGCACCATGGTGCACTTGAACATTGATGTTAAAATGTATGGCTCTTTCGGGCCTCTGTTTTTGTCGATGAAATCAATCAGCTCCTCCCACTGCCTCACATCTGTACACATAGCTTGGAGTTGTTTGGGGGCAAGAACCATATCTTTGCCAATTGACACCCAGCGAATCACAACCATGATCATTGTCTTTCGCCACTGAGGGAGGTGACTTCTTGTCATATTGCCCAGACCCTCGCCCAACTCCGGCACCGGTCGCTTGTTGCCTTGCCATCCTTTGTTCCTCGCCTCCAAAATTTTGCCTGCACAATGCTTCAACAACATCTCAACCCACTGCCAGCGAATCCATTCGGCAATATCCGAATTATCCAACGGCAGCCAGTTCTCGAATGTCTCCAAATGGTCTGCCACAGCCATCTCCCAGTGCAGGGGTCCAGGTCAAACCTGGTACAAACAGTTCTGCCCCCGGATCATGGACTGATGCTTCTTCTCTAGAAACCTAGCCGCCCATACTGTCTTCCGCTTGTTGAATGCACTGTAGTTGGCCTGCCCCATCCATTTAGCGAAGTGCTTCAAGGAGAATTCGGTTTGCTTGAGGCAGATTGGCAGTTGGCCTTCTGCACCACCAAGGTCCGATGAATCACCTCTCTCATCATCTGATCATAATCATCACAG